>Ga0208242_100195_pt1 | contig 71578 bp, 75 predicted proteins | sample SubbioAug_CSW13A_FD_184825 | JGI IMG/M metagenome (GOLD analysis project Ga0208242, IMG submission 184825) | Serpentinite rock and fluid subsurface biosphere microbial communities from McLaughlin Reserve, California, USA - CR12Aug_CSW13A (SPAdes) | ecosystem: Environmental > Terrestrial > Deep... | reverse complement strand
GTACGAGTCTGATGATCTCCGTCTTAAAATCTTCATTGTAACGATTAGTATTCTTTTTCATTTCAACGCCTCCCACAGCTTCATTTTATCCTAACTTAGCTGTGTCCGGCAAATCGGGTATGGGTCTCACGTCCTTTATTCTTCCATAATTGCCTCTCTCTAATCATCCTTATCTTTCCCTCTCCCTCTGGGAGAGGGTGAGGGTGGCTGATTTCCATATTCCCCTCTCCCTCCGGGAGAGGGTGAGGGTGAGGGTGGCTGATTTCCATATTCCCCTCTCCCTCCGGGAGAGGGTTAGGGTGAGGGTGGCTGAGGGGAGCCAATGGCAGTTGAAGAAACTATGGAACTGCAACATCTAACAGGAGGCGGCAGATGGATTGGCATAAGATTATTTTTCATCCGGGAAATGAAGAGTTAAGAAGATTTATTGAGATTGGGGTAGTAGCAGTACGCCTGGGAATACCAGTGCATTTTCACGTGGAAGGCGTTCGAGGCACAGGCAAAACGACTATAATCAGAGCTGCTAAGAGCCGACTCCCTGCTATTACACGGGTGGCTGACTGTCTTTACAACTGTGATCCAATAAAGCCTCACTGTCCTGACCACCAAAAAATTAAGGAGTTTGCGCATGAAATAGTAGACACTCCGTTTTTGGAGGTTTCTCACTCAGCCAAAGTTGGGACCTTGGTAGGTAGCATAGACTTGGAGCGGCTCACTTCATGCAAAAATCCCGCCGCCTCTTTGTTGCCCGGAACGATACCTAGGGCAAACCGTGGAATTATTTTTGTTGACGAGATCAATCGGCTGGCAGACACATCGCCGGCTCTTGTCGATATACTGCTGGATGTGATGGGGACAAAGCCCGGTCGGGTACAGATTGAGGAAACCGGCTTGCCCACCGTAGAGATGCCAGTAAATACTTGCATCTGGGCAGCTTCAAACCCGGATGAAGAGCCCGGTCCCCTGCAGGAAATACGACGCCAACTATCCGATCGGTTTGATTTTGCAATCCGGATTGGACGCCCGGAGCAGGCGGAAACAGTGCGTGCCATTATCAGGGGAGAAATGCACACTGTTCTTGAAACAAAGAGAACGACAGAAATGCTGAATAATTTGCCTTCCGTAGCGCTAATAGAACCTGTTGATGAATTTATCAGTGAGCTTTATGTTCGCTTTCGCTTGGAGAGTATCCGCGGCGTGCAAGCTGTGCGCCTTGGCACCCAACTCCATGCGCTGAAACAAGGCAAAACAGTTGGTGATTTTACTGACATGGCTGCTGTCTTGCCTGCTGCGCTCAGGCATCGTCTTGAGGAGTCCCTTCTTTTAGAAATTAGTGAAGCAATGAAAGATGCCGCCTATAATCAGTATCGAAAAATTACAATACCCGCTAAACTCAAAGGGGAAACAAAAGATGTTGTTTCTTACCGCTACCCTGCTCTTTGGCAGGGTCTTTGGCAACGGCTAACGAAAAAAAATGAGCTATCTGCCGTGAGTAGTGTTAACTTAAGCGGGTTGGCGGCACCTAAGCCGGAAAATCAGCATGCGGAAAAAAAAACGATACACGTCCGCAGTGTTCCGGAGGAGAGCGAGGGGCGCTAAGTTCAAAAAAAAGTGCTGTGGATGCGGAATCGGCTCAGCTTGCAGGCACGATCTCTGAAAATGCCAATGTGGAACTGCAAACTGTGGAAAGGGAAATTCGCCGTCTGCAGAATTTGTATGCGGAAAAACTTTTCCAGCGATTTAACTATCGTTGTGTAAGGCACGGACAAAAAAGAACAGGTGAGTATTTTTCCCGGGAGGCGCAGGTGCGTTGCAGCGGTAAAAAGAATTCGCTTGCTGTGCCGGAAACGATGATTGCTGCAGCTTTGAGACGATTTGGCTGTAAGTCGGATCGCTTTGTTATCCCCCAAGATTTGCGTGTACTGGAGCCTGCCGCTGCCTCACCGCTTGAAATTTGCTTGTTGGTAGATACGAGCGGAAGTATGGATGGCAAACGGATTCGGGAGGTAAAAGAGCTTGCAGAGCATTTAGTGAGCCAAATGCATGAGCCGATCTCGCTGATAACTTTCCAGGAGGGCAATGTAGGCGTTAAGGTCCGCTCAACCAGAAACAACTTGCTCTTCCGGCGCGAGCTGAATACCATTAACGCTGTTGGTCTCACTCCGCTAGGTGAGGGTATAAGGACTGCAGTTAATTACCTGGCATCAAGAAGTGGCAGGAAACAGCTTGTTATTCTGATTACTGACGGACTGCCTACCTGGGCGCAAGGGGAAAAAGACCCGTATCAGGACGCACTGGAAGCAGCAGGCTATCTTAAAAGAAAGGGAATGCATTTAATTTGCATCGGGCTTGAACCGCATCGATCATTTTTGGAGAAACTGGCGGAGCGTTCGGAGGCGTCTCTTTATATTGTGGATGATTTAGACCATCGGGAAATGGTTGCCATTACTAAGCGGGAAAAATGCAGAATCTAGGCAAAAAACAGTTAAATTATTTGGCAGCAGGCGTCTGCCTTTTTTTTCGTGTGTCCAAAATTTTTCTTAACTGAGCACTTTTAAATCTTTGCAGACTGCCCGTAGCGTTTTTCTTGTGTGATAAATAGATGGGATGTATAATGAAACGCAGGGGGTCAGAAGATGAAAAATATTCGTGTTGCTCTCGTTTCTTTAGGTTGTGCTAAAAATTTAGTTGACAGCGAGATTATGCTTTCTCATTTGCAAGCAGAAGACTTTATTCTGGTGGCAAAACCAGAAGATGCAGATGCAATTATTGTGAATACTTGCGGCTTTATTGATACCGCCAAAGAGGAGTCTATCGAAAAAATTCTGGAAATGGCCAGCTTTAAGCAGAAAGACTGTCGCGTATTGCTTGCTGCCGGGTGCTTGGCGCAGCGTTTTGGCGTCGAGCTTTTGGCTGAAATTACAGAACTTGACGGCATTTTTGGCATAAACGATGTTTATGGTGCTGCAGAAGCGATTCGGCGTGGCTTTGCGGGTGAAAGACCGGTTCTGCTGCAAGGGGAATACCGACCGCCGGAAGATGCCTCCCGCCTGCTTGCCACACCTTCACATACTGCTTATCTAAAAATAGCTGAAGGCTGTAATAACAATTGTACTTATTGTGCAATTCCTGTCATTCGCGGTCCTTACCGCAGCAGGGACTGTCAAGTCATAGTTGCTGAAGCAAAAAAACTGGCGGCAGGCGGCGTGAAGGAAATCAATTTGATTGCTCAGGATATAACATTGTTCGGATTGGAGAGAAGCGGACAATTGGAATTACCGGCGCTTCTTCAGCAATTGTCGGCAATTCCGGGATTGCACTGGATTCGCTTGCTTTATGCCTATCCTGAACGAATAAGTCAGCAGATTATTGAGTCTGTGGCAAGATTAGATAAAGTATGTAACTATTTGGACTTGCCATTTCAACACGGTTCTGATCGGATTCTTCGCCGTATGGGCAGAAAAACGACAGTCAAAAAAAACATGATGCTGCTTAATTCTTTGCGTGAGCAAATCCCCGGGATTACATTGCGCTCGTCCTTTATTGTGGGCTTCCCTGGAGAAGAGGAGGCTGATTTTCAGGCGCTGTTAGATTTTTTGCAGGAAGCGAGACTGGAAAGGGTAGGTTTTTTTGCTTATTCCCGTGAAGTCGGAACGCCTGCCGCCCGTTTTCATAATCAGGTGTCCGATGAACTAAAAGAGGAGAGAGTAGCAAGAGCGGTCTCACTCCAGAGCAGAATAATGGCGGAGAAACAAAAATTACTTGTCGGCCAAACGGTGCAGGCGATGATTGACGGTCGTTCCGCTCAAGATAAGGGACTGCTTTTAGCGCGCTCGTCCATGCAGGCGCCTGAAGTTGACGGATATATTCGCATCCGGGACAATAATGCAAAAAACGGCGAATTAGTGCGTGTTGAAATCACCGGGTTTGAAGGCTGCGACCAGTTAGGGAAAATATTAATAAGTTAAGCCAGATCACTTTTTTGAATCCCATTTTTTCCTGTAGAAAGGGAGCTTTTCCTGTGTTATAATAAACCAAGAAATTATGTAAACTGTCGGAGCATTAAAGGGGCGATTTGATGAAAGGCTTCAAATGGCATGTTGCCGTTTTAGCTTTTGTGCTGACATTGGCAATGGCGGTGGGAGTGACTTACCTGCGTCAGCGGCAGTTAGTTAATGAACCTCTGCTTAAACGACTTTCTGAACTGGAGCCGGTAAAAAGCGTGGAGCTAGAGCAGGAGAGCGACAGCCAGACAGTTTATGTGACTTTAGATTATGTGGAGGATTTGTCAGTAGTTTATCGTGAATTACATGAGGAAATTGGCCGGCTTTTGGGCCAGGGGCGTTACCGTTTGGTAATCCAAGACGAGCGCAACGAGGCACTGGAAGCCGCTTTTTTTGCTGTCCACTTGGCGCTTTACGAAGGAGAACAACGGGGCAACTTTACGGAAATGGCAGGATTGGTGTCAGCTATTTTTCAAGGGATGGGAATTGATGATTACAAGCTGATTGTGGACCGGGAAAACATTTTTCTGCAGATTCGAGAAGAAAATGCTCATCTGTTCACAATCATTAAGCGGGAAAGAGGCGGAAAGGAAGTCGAGTTGCCATGATACGTGAATTTGTTGCAGGCAGTGTGTCGGCCATCTTGGTGGCCTTAATCTGGCATAGAGTAAATGTGTTGCCCGCAGTCTTTTTTGCCGGTTTATTTGCCGCGCTCTATCATTTTGTCGGCGACCGGGGCGTGAAGAAAAACTTTGCTGTGGTAGATGCGGAAAAGAGTGCCGGTCTTTTGAAGTTCGAAGAAATCGGCGGTCAGCAAACAGCAAAAAAAGAATTATTGGAAGCTCTGGATTTTATCCGGCATCCGGAGCGTGTGGCCATGATGGGGATTCGCCCTTTAAAAGGAATTCTTTTAGTCGGTCCGCCCGGCACCGGCAAAACATTGTTGGCAAAAGCGGCGGCTGCCTATACAGAATCGGTTTTTTTAGCGGCCAGCGGCTCTGAATTTATTGAAATGTACGCCGGGGTCGGTGCTCAGCGTGTTCGTCAGATTTTTAACAAAGCGCGTGGTGCTGCCTTAAAGGAGAAGAAAAACAGTGCTATTATTTTTATTGATGAAATAGAAATTCTTGGCGGTAAGCGGGGATCCCATACTTCACATCATGAGTACGACCAAACATTAAATCAGTTGCTTGTGGAAATGGATGGACTTACTGTGGATGATAGGGTAAGGACACTTTTAATCGGTGCGACTAACCGTGCTGATTTGTTGGATAGTGCGCTGACAAGACCTGGCCGTATTGACCGGATTGTGCAGGTTGATTTGCCCGACTTGGAGGCCAGAAAAGAAATTCTTAGACTTCATGCCGGCAACAAACCGTTGGATGAAGTGGATCTGGTCTCGGTTGCCAAAGAGACTTTTGGCTTCTCGGGAGCGCAATTAGAAAGTGTGGCTAATGAAGCTGCTATTTTGGCAATGCGTGAACAAATGCAAAAGATTCAGCACAGACATTTTATCGAGGCGATTGATAAAGTTATTTTGGGGGAGAAGCTGGAGTGCAGGCCAGACAAAGATGATCTTTGGCGCGTTGCCGTCCATGAAATCGGCCATGCTTTAGCAAGTGAGTTATGGCGACCCGGCTCTGTTTCCACAATCACCACCACTCCCCGGGGGAAAGCATTAGGTTATATGCGGCAAAGTCCGGAAAGGGACAGTTACCTCTATACTCAGGAATACTTGGAAGGACAGATTGCCATAATGGTTGCCGGTGCAGCCGCTGAAGAAATAGTGCTTGGCAACCGCTCCACCGGTTCAGCCAATGATTTTCAGCAGGCGGTGGAAGCGTCTAAGCGGATCGTGGCAGCCGGCATGTCTTCTTTGGGTGTGGTTTCAGTAGATGATCTTCCCGCCAGTCTGTTGCACAAAGTGATTCAGCAAATTATTGCCGACCAGCAAGAGAATGTCAAACAGCAGTTAAGCCTGAAGCGGGAATTGCTTGTAGCACTGGCGGAGGTTCTGTTTTCAGAGGAAAAAGTGACTGGGGATTTTTTGCGCTGTCAGCTTTTCGGAGAAGCAAAAAAAAATATTGCCTAGCTTAGGCAACAAAATTGGGCGGCAAGCAGACTGCGCCGCAAGATGTCTCAAGGTAACTTTTGAGGCATCTTTTTGTTTGAGTGATTCAGCCTTGCCCGGCTGCTTTGCTCGCTTTAGCTTTCAGGTGTAGGCTGCGTATAGAACCCTTTCCACTTAGCTTTCAGGTGTAGGCTGCGTATAGAACCCTTTCCACTTAGCTTTCAGGTGTAGGCTGCGTACAGAACCCTCTCCACCCTTTGGGGGGAGAGGGCTAGGGTGAGGGGGAGGAAAGCTTTTCTTTTTAATGATTGAAACTTGACCAGCTGCTTCGCTCGCAAATTTTCGCAGGGTGTAACGAGATGCTGCGGCAATCAGTGATACTGCGCTCAAAATTCCCCTCCCTTGGAGGGGTGGTGCGCAGCACCGGGGTGGTTCTTAAAAGCGCTCAGGCTCCTCTCGCACCAAAACTCATCCACAAGAACCGTCCCCGCGGTTGGTCCCCGCGGTTGAAAACTCATCCACAAGAACCGTCCCTGTGGTTGAGAACCGTCCCTGTGGTTGCTTTATATTTTTACTGTCTAGTCAGTGGTTTTGTGGGGTAAATTATGGTATGGTAAAGTTACAGTTACAGGGGGTGTGAATTTTGAGCAAGGAAACTTTGGACTGCCGTGGGTTAACATGTCCCCAACCGGTGGTTGAAACAAAAAAGAAATTAGCCTTAATGCCGTATGGGGTGCTGAAAGTGCTGGTAGACAACGATGTGGCAAAGGAAAATTTGATTAAGCTTGCAGGCAGCCTGCAGATGGAGGTGATGGCCTCTGAGGAAGACGGTTTGTTTACTGTTACACTGTTAAAAGAAGTGAGAGAGGCTGCTGCAAAGGAGGATACGGGAAATAATGTGCTGCTGATTACTGCCGATACATTTGGCCGCGGCAACGATGAGTTGGGCGCGTTGCTTACTCAGTCGTTCTTTTATGCTTTGGCCGAAAGTGATAAGCCTTTGACGGCAGTATATCTGGTAAACAGCGGAGTAAAGCTAGCATGTGACGGCTCTGCGGTGTTGGACAGCCTTGGCAAGCTGGAGGAGCTGGGGGTAAGCGTTTATTCTTGCGGTCTCTGTCTTGATTTTTATCAACTCAAAAATAATTTACGTGTAGGCGGAGTTACAAACATGTATGCCATCGTTGAGGCTCTGGTAAAGTCGCGGGCAGTGATTTTATAAGACGAGAAGGAATTGTCCGGCGGTTGGCGAATATATGTTTGTAGTCACCATAGAGGGGTGAATTTGCTTGCGCATCATCGGGATAGATCCGGGTATTGCCACAACAGGCTATGGACTCGTGGAAAGCGACGGTCAAAAAAGTATCATGCTTGCTTTTGGTTGTGTGGCTACGTCTCCTGACATTGCTACGCCGGAACGGCTGGAAATTGTCTACCAAGGGTTAACAGAAGTAGTGGAGAAATATCGGCCAAATGTTATGGCGGTAGAAAAATTGTTTTTTGCGAAAAATTGTAAGAGCGTGATGCAGGTGGGTGAAGCCCGCGGCGTGGCTTTGCTTGTCGGCCGACTGGCAAAGCTGTCTGTTTTTGAGTATACGCCGTTGCAGATTAAGCAGGCTGTGGTAGGATATGGCAGAGCGGAAAAATCACAGGTGCAACAAATGGTTAAAGTGCTTCTGGGATTGACAAGGATTCCCAGGCCTGACGATGCCGCAGATGCTTTGGCAGTCGCTCTTTGTCATGCCCACACAGGTGCAAACTCGGCAACAGTCTGCCGGAGGGGCAGCTATGTTTAATTATCTCAGCGGAACGCTGGCTCAGATTGGTAAGGACTATGTGGTATTGGATAACCGTGGGATCGGTTGGCAGCTGTATGTTCCCACCACTGTATCAGCTCGGCTGCAAACAGTGGGAAAAGAAATCAAGCTCTTTACATATTTGTTAGTCAGAGAGGATGATTTGCAGCTTTATGGTTTTTTGAGCGCTGAAGATCTGCTGCTTTTTAAAATGTTGCTTTCTGTGTCGGGAGTAGGGCCAAAAGCTGCGCTCGGGGTGCTTTCAACATTTTCGGCGCTTGATTTTTACATGTCAGTGATGAATGAAGATATCAGAGCTCTCACAAGAGTTCCAGGGATTGGTCCAAAATCCGCGAAACGTCTGGTAGTGGAATTAAAAGATAAAGTAACCGCCTTAGGGACAGCCGGCCCTGTTGCAGTTACTATTTATCCTGCCGAAATTTCGCCGCAACCTTTTCAGGACGCTATGCAAGCTCTGTTGGCTCTCGGTTATAACGGAACGGAAGCTCAATCTGCTCTGCAAAATATCTCGGGTAGGGAAACAATGTCTACCGAACAGTTACTGAGAAGTGCGCTTTCACAGTTAGGTTCGAAGTGAGGAGAACGGTATGGACCAAGAAGAAAGAGTGATATCGCCCAGGACGAGAAATGATGATGACTGGCAGGAGACATCACTTCGGCCGCGCAATTTGGCTGAGTATATTGGGCAGGAAAAATTAAAATGTAATATGCGAGTATTTATTGAGGCCGCGCGTGCACGGGGCGATTCCTTAGACCACGTGCTTCTTTATGGTCCTCCCGGACTGGGTAAAACTACTCTGGCAGCCATTATCGCCGCAGAGTTGGGCGTGAATTTGCGTACTACGTCAGGACCTGCCATAGAACGGCCGGGCGACCTAGCGGCTATTCTAACTAATCTGGCACCATATGATGTGCTTTTTATTGATGAAATTCACAGGCTGCACAGGACTGTGGAGGAAGTGCTTTATCCGGCGATGGAGGACTTCGCTCTTGATATAATTATCGGAAAAGGACCAAGCGCTCGCTCTCTTCGCTTGGATCTGCCGAAGTTTACTTTGGTTGGAGCGACCACCAGAGCCGGAGCACTTTCTTCGCCATTGCGCGATCGGTTTGGTGTGGTCGCCAGATTGGAGTTTTATCAGGAGGGAGAATTGGCGGAGATTGTTCGGCGTGCCGCTAAGATATTGCAGGTGGAAATTGATCGTCAAGGCGCGCTGGCAATTGCCCGTTGTGCTCGTGGTACGCCCCGCGTGGCTAATCGTCTTTTAAAGCGCGCGCGCGATTTTGCCCAAGTGAAGGCGGGCAATGTCATCAACTGTGATGTGGCTCTCCAGGCGCTGGAAATGTTAGCAGTTGATGCTCTCGGGCTTGATGAGGTTGATCGCCAATTACTGCGCACGATGGTGGAAAAATTTGGCGGTGGGCCTGTGGGACTTGACACGCTGGCAGCCGCAATTTCAGAAGAACCAGAAACTATCGAAGATGTCTACGAACCTTATTTGATGCAGATCGGGTTTTTGCAACGCACGCCGCGCGGCCGCACTGTCACGCAGCTGGCATGCAGCCATTTAGGCCTTCCTTTTCGGGAATCTGTCGGGCAAAACACCCTATGGTAGGTGGGAAGATGGATCTTTTGCTGCACATGTGCTGCGGACCTTGCAGCACATATAGTTGCAAACGTTTGCTTGAACTGGGTTATAATCTTTCAGGCTACTTTTATAACCCCAATATTCACCCCTATCAAGAGTTTCTCCGCCGGCAGAAGGCTCTGGAGCAATTTTGCGCTGAAGAAGAAATCCCTTTGCAAGTATCGGCCGATTATCAACCGGAAGAATATTTCAAGAGAACCATTGATGACTTGGAGAGTCGCTGCTTGTATTGCTACCGTCTCCGCTTAGAGGAGACGGCAAAAAAAGCGAAAGAGCTTGCTATACCGAATTTTGCCACAACACTAACTATCAGCCCTTATCAGAACCATGAGCTTCTTCGTCGTGAAGGCGAAAAAGCGGGAGAGCGTCACAATGTCAAATATATTTACGTGGATTTGCGGGCAGGATTTAGGGAAAGTGTCAACTTGTCACGAGCAATGGGGCTATATAGGCAGTCATATTGCGGCTGTATCTTCAGTGAAAAAGAACGTTATTGCAAGGAGAAAGGATAATGGTGCAATTTTCCCGGTATTTTATACTGATGGGCGCCCTCTTTTTGCTGATTGGCTTGGTTTTGGCGATTGGCGGGCGGTTTAATTTGGGACGATTACCCGGAGACATTATTATAAAGCGAGAGAACTTTACATTTTACTTTCCTGTAATGACGGGAATTATATTAAGCATTTTACTTTCGTTGTTGTTCAAATTGTATAATCGTTTCTTTTGAATGATTTTCAGATGGAAAATAAAAAAGACGCTTTGCGTTTTTTATCAACTGACGCGTCTTTTTTATCCGCTAGGGGCTGCCGCCCCTTCGGCGAGCCTGCGGGCTCTGAGCACCCCGCAAGAGTAAGGGGCACGCCCCTTACAAACCCCAACGCATAGGATCGTAGCTTCCCTGAACGATATAATTTCCTATGCTATAAAAAATTTAGGAGCAGTGATTGATGGCTGTCAGCTATGAATTAATCAAAGAATGTAAAGTTACAGGTGCGCGAGCCGGGATGCTCCACACGCCGCATGGCAGTCTGCCCACACCGGTATTTATGCCGGTGGGCACGCAGGCTACCGTGAAAGCCATGAGTCCGGAAGAAATAAAAGAAATCGGTGCCGCAATCATTTTAAGCAACACCTATCATTTATATTTGCGCCCCGGTCATGAACTGGTCAGAGAGGCAGGCGGCCTTCACCGTTTTATGAATTGGGACCGCGCCATTCTCACCGATAGCGGCGGTTTTCAAGTCTTTAGTTTGGGAGCACTGCGAAAAATCAAAGAAGAAGGAGTTATTTTTCGTTCACACCTTGACGGTTCGGAACACTTTTTAGATCCGGAAAAAGTAATGGAAATTCAGGAAGCGCTTGGTGCAGATATTATAATGGCTTTCGACGAATGCGCACCTTACCCGTCCGACAGAGATTACATCAAAGCTTCCTTAGAGCGGACTACACGCTGGGCTGAGCGATGTCTGAGGGCGCAAGCACGAAAAGACCAGGCACTTTTTGCTATTGTCCAGGGTGGAATGTATCCAGACTTGCGCATAGAAAGCGCGAAGCAGTTGGTGTCGCTCGATTTTCCCGGCTACGCCGTCGGCGGCCTTAGCGTCGGTGAACCGGTAGAGTTGATGAATGAGATGTTAGCAGCAACGGTGCCCTTGCTTCCTGCAGACAAACCTCGCTACTTGATGGGCGTAGGTACCGCAGATTACTTGATTGAAGGGGTAGCTCGCGGCATTGATATGTTTGATTGTGTTCTGCCCACACGGATTGCCAGAAACGGCACGGTGATGACCAGCAGCGGTTATCTCACTGTAAGGAATGCTCCATATGCCAGGGATTTCCGTCCGTTAGAAGAGGGTTGCCGGTGTTATGCCTGTCGCAACTACTCTCGTGCTTATATTCGACACTTAATAAAAGCAAATGAAATTTTCGGACTGCGCCTTACTACCTGCCACAATCTGTATTTCCTTGTTCATTTTATGGCAAGTATCCGGGAAAGTATTCTGGAGGGAACTTTTCCGGATGTTTATCAAGAATTTACCGACCGTTTCTGTCGGGGAAAGGAGGAATAGTACATGGAAAATTTAGCCGGGCTTACGCCGCTTATGCTGCTTTTTGTTTTATTCTACTTTTTGATTATCCGCCCGCAGACTCAACAGCAAAAGAAGCGCAAAGAACTGTTAAGTTCACTCCGCGAAGGGGATAAGATTAGAACTATCAGCGGTGTCTATGGTACCATAGAAAAAATAAAGGAAGACGTACTAACCGTTCAGGTTGCGGATAATGTGCGAATCAGACTGGCACGCTTCGGGGTGGAGAGTGTTATCAAGGAAAACGAATAGGGCGTCTAATCTCCCGAAAAATTGTGACATATTTTCCGGCAGGGACACATAGATTGCAAGTAAGAACTTGCGGAGGTGAACCCCAATGCCGAGAAGAAGCGCCGCCATAGCGCAGTTAAAGCCGCCTGTAGCAGTCGCTGTTATGGCCAAAGGAGTCCTCTATGCCTATTTTCTGTCGCTGATGGTATTCCTGGTTTTTAGCGCCGTAATTCAGTACACCGCACTTACGGAGGCTATCTTGCCGTTTTTGGCTTATGCGACGTCCCTGGTTTCCATCTTCATTGGCGCAGCTTATGTAACTAAACGGTTGGATGCCAGGGGTTGGTTAAACGGCGGGATAACAGGTCTGATTTATTTAGTGGGGTTAGTAGTCTTTGGAACGATTTTACTGCCTGATTTCGGAGTACATCTCGGCTATCTAACGAAAGCTTTTCTGGCGTTTGTTACAGGCGCCGCAGGAGGAATCTTCGGAATAAACTCCTAATCAAAAGGCCGCAGAGACGGTCTTTTTTTTTTACTTAAAATATAAGCTGTGCCTGATAATCACATTCAGCTTGCACCAATCTCCCTTTAGCCAATATAATAGATTGTCAGGGGGGATTAGGGATGACCAAATCTCTTGCACAGCGGGTTGTCTCTTGGACAATTGCCGGCAATCTGCTGCTTGCTTTCATTAAAATTATTACGGGTATTAGCGCAGACAGCTCGGCACTTGTGGCGGAAGCAATTCATTCCACCGGGGATATAATGGTCAGCCTTGCAGTATTGTTTACATTTCGTCTTGCGGGTAAGGCGGCGGACGAGCGGCATCACTTTGGTCATGAGAAAATCGAATCATTCTCTACCTGTTTAATGGGCTTATTGCTGGTATATATCGGGTATGAGCTTACGATGTCTGCACTTGCCGGTCTTAAGGCAGATTCACCTGAAATGCCAGGAATAGTAGCGCTTTATGTGACAATTGCCTGCATTTTTATAAAAGAAGGGATGTATCGTTACACTATTTCTGCGGCATGTAAAACGGGCAGCCGACTACTATACGCAGATGCATGGCATCATCGGGTGGATATGCTGATATTGGCAGGCGTTTCAGTAGGAGTGGCGGCTGCTCGCATGGGCTATCCGGCTTTAGAGGGCATAATAGCTCTTACAATCAGCGTGTTAATCATCAGGTTAGGCATCGGATTTTGTCGCCATGGTCTGGGAGATCTTATTGATACGGCGCCGGATGAAGCAGAGCTGGATAGAATGCGTGCTTTAATTATTGCTCAAGAGGGAGTCTTAAGGATTGACTGTATCCGTGCCCGTCAAGCAGGTTCTGCAATTCAGTTGGAGATCCATATCGGTGTGCATGCAGAGCTATGTGTCAGTGAAGGGCATGATGTGGCAAAAGCAGTGAAGAGCTCACTACTCAGTACGTTTCCGCAAGTTGCTCATGTGTTGATCCATGTTAACCCGGTTAAGGGGGGTGAGTCATCTGCAAAGAAGAACTAAAAGAGGAAAAATAATTTAATAATTTACAATAAGAAAATTTTTGCAGGTAAATCTAATTCTTCAGCGAATAATGCCAGGCAATTTAAAATATTTTTTGGTCAGGAAGAAGGGAGTTGTTTTTTTTGTTGAGCTTGCGTGATGAATTTTTGGGGCTGCAAGAGCGTCTGAACGGTGTGGAGATAAAAGGGTTAACCGGTACTTTTCAGTTTGAGCTGGAAGGTGAGGAGGAAGGTCTCTACTATATAATTTTTGAAAACGGCAATGGCAAAACGGGCGAAGGACCAATTGCCGCACCAAATCTGACTGTGACTATGAGCAGCAAAGATTTTCGGGCCATGCTGGCGGGAGAGCTAAACCCGATGGCGGCTTTTACGGGCGGCAAGTTGAAAATCAAAGGCGACATGAGCTTGGCAATGAAATTACAGTCTTTTTTGTAGGATAGGGGAGTGTTCATTCATGGAACTAAAAACAGTAATTGCAGAACGCAGAAGTATTCGAGTTTTTCACTCGGAATCACTAAAGCCGGAGATAATCGGGGAGCTGCTGGAGGCTGCCCGTTTGGCTCCCTCAGGGACAAATTTGCAGCCTTGGAGGTTTTTGGCTGTTACCAGTGAGGAAAAGCGCAAAAAACTGGCGGAATGTACATTCGGAGTTAATTTTATCGCTCAGGCGCCTTTGACGATGGTTTGCTGCGCGGATCGCTCCTCGCTTGCTACTCGTTCCGAACGACTAAAGGAGCTGGCTCTCTCCGGTGCTTTTGCCGGCACCGCTTTGGAAAATTTCTCTTTTAGTGACTACCAGAAAAAAGCTGCGCGCGACGAGGCTGCCAATCTGGTTTACTTAAACATCAATGTGGCCATTGCAGTGGAACAGATGGTTCTCAGAGCAGTTGATCTGGGGCTTGGCAGTTGTTGGGTGATGCTCTTTAACCAAGATAAGGTGCGGGAACTGTTTTCCCTGCCCGATAATTTGTATATTACGGCGCTGGTGCCTTTTGGCTACCCGGCTCAGCAACCGCCGGCGCGTCCTCGATTGCCGCTTGAAGAGATTTATCTGGGAGAAGTTTGAAGCAAATTGCTGAGACACAGGGTATAGCTGTCTGGTAAGGGACACGTTAGTGTGATAAAATGGATTAAAATTGACATAAGCTGGCACTGCTATAGTAGTTGGAAGAGCTTGGAGGTAAGCTTAAGATGGAATTGTTCGATATGGACGAGTGGATTCGCTGGATAAAACAAGCCCGGCATACTTTAACCTCTGCCGAAAGGGACATGTTTTCCGGGGATTATGCTTGGTCGTGCTTCAAGTCCCAGCAAAGTGCTGAATTTGCCTTGAAAGCGTTGGTGCGCGGTGCCGGTCGGTTTGTAGCCGGTCATTCCACCCTAAAGCTGTTTGAAGGCCTAAAAGAAATGGGATTTGAATTTCCAGAGCAGATGCCCAAGTGGTGTCGTGAGTTGGATCGTCACTACATCCCGCCACGTTACCCGGATGCTTACCCTGCGGGTAGCCCCTTCGAGTACTATGATCGTGACACTGCCGAGCAGGCCGTACTGTTTGCGGAGCAAGTAATTCGGTTCGCTGAAGAGGTGGTAGCCGATGCGAAGACTGATTGAAACCCGGCGGGCGGAACAACAAGAAATGGTTGCCCGTGCCAGGCGTTACACCGAGCGGCTGCGTGCTCGGATAGGACTGTTGTCTGGGTTCGTGGTCGGTTCTGTGGCACGGGGGGACTTCAATCTGTGGAGCGACGTTGATTTAGTTGTTATTGCTAATGGTTTGCCGGAACATCCGTTGGAACGTAGCCGACTGCTCTACGATCTTGCAGAGGGTGGAATCGAGCCTAAAGGATATACCGTGACTGAGTTCAGGAAACTATTGGCGCAAAATCACCCGCTGGCTCTAGAGACAATGGGAAAAGGCATTTTGCTTCTCGATGAGTTAGGTGTCAGAGAAATCTCGACTGGTTATGATGGTTTAGAGAAACAAAAATAGAAACACGCCGTTTACTTGCGCCGGAATAATTGATTGACACCGGTAGTTTGCTGTGCTAGACTTGAGACAAAGATGATGACCGGGAATAGTAGGCGGAGTGTGGACTTTTTTCAGAGAGCCGGGGGAGGTGGAATTCCGGCAAAAGGACTGCCGTTGAATGGGCCTGTGAGTTGCGGACCGAAATTTGAGTAGGCTCCGACGGATTGTTCCACCGTTAGAGGGAACGGGGTATCGGACGAGTTTCCCATTTTGTCCCGTACTTGTCAAAGTGGGTCTGTGAATATTGCAGACCAAAGAAGGTGGCACCGCGAGAGCATAAGTCTTTCGTCCTTCCCAGGACGTAGGGCTTTTTTATTTGTCAAAAAAAGGAGGAACAGTCAATGGATTCTGCGACGGCAGCGAAACGCCAGATTAAAATAGTCACTATCTCCAGAGCGCTGGCGGATGATTTGGAAACACCGATCTCAGCCTTTCTGAAGCTCTGCCCGGCAGGCCCCGCCTTTATGCTGGAGAGTGCGGCTGGCGGAGAACAAGTGGCCAGATATTCATTTCTTGGGTATAATCCGTTCTTGACGTTAAAGGCAGAGGGACTGGATGTGGAACTAAGCTGGCGGGACGGCTTGAGAGAAAAAAGCAGCGAAGGACCTTTTCAGGTGTTGCGGCAGTTAATGAAAGAGTTTGCCGTAAAATCAGAAGCTGATCTGCCCCGTTTTTCCGGCGGCGCGGTAGGTTACTTAAGCTATGACTTAGTATCGCTCCTGGAACCGGTAGGGGAGTTGCCGGCTGACGAACTGGCTTTGCCTGACGCTTATTTGCAATTTATGGAGAACATGGTGATCTTCGATCATTTTACACATAAAATTCATCTTAGAGTGAATCGCTTATTACAAGAAGGTGAGAGCAGAGAGGTTTGTGAAGCTGCGGCCGTCAAATCACTCCAAGCTATGGAGGAGTTATTAGCCGAGCCGATTGCCAAACAGGAAACAGCTGCTGGTAAACTGTCGGCAGCGTCTCCTGCGAGCAATATCACAAAAGGGGCTTTCATGGAGAACATCAGGAGAGCGAAAGAATATATCTTTGCAGGTCATATTTTTCAGGTGGTGCTTTCGCAGCGATTTGCCGTCCCAGTTATTGAAGACGCGCTGACAATCTACCGAAGATTGCGTCGCGTCAGCCCTTCGCCGTATATGTTTTTGCTTCGCTACCAGGATGTGACTCTGATTGGAGCATCTCCTGAAATGCTTACTCGGGTGGAGGGGAAAAAAGTGACCACACGTCCCATTGCCGGTACACGGCGCAGGGGTGCTACGGAGGAAGAAGACAAGGCATTAGCCGCCGAGCTGCAAAATGATCCAAAAGAAATGGCAGAGCATGCGATGTTGGTAGATTTAGGCAGGAATGATCTCGGACGAGTGTCAGTTTATGGCACTGTGAATGTGAGTCAATATGCTGCAGTGGAACGCTTTTCACATGTAATGCATCTGGTCAGCGAGGTGAGTGGGGAGTTGGCAGAAAAATATACGGCAATGGATGCCTTAATGGCATGTTTTCCTGCCGGGACATTGACGGGAGCACCTAAAGTGCGTGCCATGCAGATCATCAATGAGCTGGAAAAGTCAAAGCGCGGCCCTTACGGCGGTGTGGTAGGGTATTTTGACTTTTGCGGCAATATGGATACTTGTATAACTATCCGTACAATGGTGATTAAAGACCGGTTGGCATATATTCAAACCGGAGCCGGAATCGTAGCCGACTCGGTGCCGGAGGCGGAATATCATGAAACGATGCAAAAAGCGGAGGCAATGTTTGCCGTACTGGGGGTGAAAAAGCTTGATTGCCGTAATTGATAACTACGATTCCTTTACCTATAACTTAGTGCAATACTTAGGCGAGCTCGGCTGGGAGCCGTTGGTGCTGCGCAATGACTCCTTTACGTTAAGCGAGCTGGTTGATAAGAAGCCCCGGGCGATAGTAATCTCGCCCGGACCCGGAACGCCGATGGACGCAGGGTTGTCCTTGGCAGTGATAGAACAATTTAAAGGGAGAGTGCCTATTTTTGGAGTCTGTCTGGGTCATCAGGCTATCGGACAAAACTTTGGCGGCGAAATTGTCCGGGCGCCGGAGCCGGTTCACGGCAAACCGACAGAAGTGTACCACTATGGGGATCCGCTTTTTGCCGGACTGGGCAGCCCGTTTATCGCAGGCAGGTATCACTCACTGATTATCAGACGGGAAACACTTCCGCAGTGTTTGACTGTATTGGCTGAGACTGCTGACGGCTTGATTATGGCGATACGCCACAGAATCTATCCTATTATAGGGGTACAGTTTCACCCGGAATCAATTATCACTCCTGACGGAAAAAAGATTTTAGCTAATTTTCTGGGAGGCATGGCGGCATGAGAGATATTCTTAGCAAGCTTTGTGCAAGAATTAACCTGACTGAGGAGGAAGCAAGGGCTGCTATGACCTCCATTATGAATGGGGAGGCTACCCCGGCACAGATAGCCGCTTTTCTGGTAGCTATGAAGATGAAAGGGGAGACTGTGGCTGAAGTTTATGGTTGTGCCTCAGTTATGCGGGAGCGTGCGGAAAAAGTGGAGAGCACTCGCGAGGGGCTGACAGACACATGTGGTACCGGCGGTGACAACCGCGGCACCTTTAATATTTCCACTGCCGCCGCCTTAGTAGCTGCGGGGGCAGGTTTATCTTTGGCTAAACATGGCAATCGTGCCGTATCAAGCAAATGCGGTTCAGCCGATGTCTTGGAAGCGCTTGGGATTAAACTGGAGCTGACACCGCAGGAGATGGGAAAGTGTCTAAACGAGTTGGGGATTGCATTTTTGTATGCACCGGTTTTGCATCAATCCATGAGACATGCTGCCGTTCCGAGGCGGGAGGTGGGTGTGCGCTCCGTCTTTAATCTGCTCGGACCTTTAACTAACCCGGCCAAAGTGATGCATCAGGTGTTGGGAGTTTGCTCACCGGAACTTATGACGCTCTTAGCCGATGTACTGTTGCTCCAGGGCGTGAAGCACGCTTTAGTAGTTCACGGTCAGGACGGCAGTGATGAGTTGACTTTGTCCGGAGTTACACATATCTGTGAAGTCCGCGAAGGGAGGATGGTACGCTATAACGTGACACCGCAGGAAGTCGGCCTGCAACAGGTATCTGCTGATGCGCTCGCAGGCGGCGGCCCGGCAGAAAATGCCAAGCTTATTTTAGCTGTTTTACAGGGCAAAAAGGGGCCGGAGCAAGATGTGGTATTGTTGAATGCGGCTGCCGCTTTGTATGTTGGTGGCATGGCCGAAAATATCAGGGAGGGCGTAGTGTTGGCACAGCTTGCCATCAATAGCGGTGCTGCCCTTGAGAAACTGACTGCGCTGCAACGATTTGCCGGAGGGGAAAAAAATGCTTTCACAAATTGTGGCTAAGAAGAAAGAGCGGCTGGCGGCTGCAATTGCCGGCCTTTCCTTGCGAGAGTTGAAAATTCGACTGGCTGAAGCGGAGTCGCTGCGGCCTTTCGGCGAGAGGTTAGCGCAACCTGGCATATCACTAATAGGGGAGGTAAAAAAAGCTTCACCTTCAAAAGGAAAGCTTGGACTACGCGTGGACGTGGAGGTATTGGCCAGGCAGTATGAAAAAGGAGGCGCACAAGCAATTTCAGTCTTGACAGAAGAAGATTTTTTCTTGGGAAGTGCCGCAGATTTACAGGCAGTCCGAGCCGCGACAACTTTGCCGGTATTACGCAAAGATTTTGTCTTGACAGAATACCAGCTTTATGAAAGCCGCTATTTATGCGCGGATGCAGTTCTGCTGATTGTTCGCTTGCTTTCTCGCAGTCAAATGCATGAGTATTTGTGTATTTGCCGGGAATTAAAACTGGGCGCATTAGTAGAAGCTCACAACAGCAAAGAAGTGGAGCTGGCTTTACTTGCCGGGGCAAAAATTGTGGGTATAAACAATCGGGACCTGGCAACTTTTAAGACAGATTTAGGTCTGACCTTGTCATTAGCTGAAATGATCCCGCATGATGTGATTTTGGTAAGTGAAAGCGGTATCCAAACAGCCGCTGAGGTGGCAATGTTAAGAGCGGCTGAAGTTGATGCGATTTTAGTTGGGGAATCACTTGTGCGTTCCGATGACGCTGTCGCAAAAATTAAAGAACTGTTGGCAGGAGAAAGAAATGACCAAAATTAAGATTTGCGGTATTGTCAGTCTGGAGGAGGCGCTTTACTGTGAGCAAGCAGGTGCTGATGCGCTCGGATTTGTTTTTGCTCCAAGCCCGCGACGTGTAGAACCGGCATTAGTTCGACAAATTACAGGCTTGCTGCCGCCGTTTATTCAACGCGTCGGCGTTTTTGTAAATGCAGAACGGAGATTTGTGGAGCAGATTGCCGCCTGCGCTGGTTTGACAGCTCTCCAGTTTCATGGACAAGAAGGAGCAGATTATTGCAGCAATTTTTCCCTGCCGGTGATTAAAACCGTCGCCGTCAAGTCTGCGGCTGATTTAACTGGGCTTGATGACTTTCCTGCAGCGGCTATCCTGCTTGACACTTATGATCCGCTTTTGCCTGGTGGCACCGGTCGACCGTTTGATTGGGCACTCGCAGAATGTCGGCCAAAAAAACCAATGGTGCTGGCTGGCGGCCTCAATCCCGGGAATGTGCAAAGTGCCATTAAACAGCTAAAACCTTATGCTGTAGACGTTTCCAGCGGTGTGGAAACAAACGGAAAGAAAGATAAGAAGAAAATCGAGTCATTCATAGCTGCCGTGAGGAGGTGCGAATAATGAAAGATTCAATGAAAGATTCAATGAAAGATTCAGGGAGATTCGGAATTTTTGGCGGACGATATGTGCCGGAAACTTTGATTCAGGCTTTGGATGAATTGGAAGAAGCTTATTTTGCTGCCCGGGATGATGAATCGTTTCAGCATGCCTATCAAGAGGTGTTATTAAACTATGTGGGACGACCATCTCTGCTTTATAGGGCAGAAAGGCTTTCAGCGAAACTCGGCGGCGCTACAATTCTCCTGAAACGGGAGGACTTAAATCATACCGGTGCCCACAAAATTAACAATGCTCTCGGTCAGGCACTGTTGGCAAAAAGAATGGGGAAAAAGCAGCTGGTGGCTGAAACGGGAGCAGGGCAGCATGGTGTGGCTGCGGCTACTGCGGCAGCTCTTTTTGGGATGGAATGTGTGGTCTATATGGGCGAACAAGATATGCAGAGACAGGCGCTTAATGTGTTTCGTATCCGGATGCTGGGCGCGCAGGTGGTGCCTGTTACCTCCGGCAGCTGCACATTAAAGGATGCGGCTAATGAAGCTATCCGCGCTTGGGTGACAAACTGTCGGCATGCTTACTATCTGCTGGGCTCCGCGGTAGGCCCCCACCCCTACCCCATGTTGGTGCGAGATCTGCAAAGTGTGATTGGCCGGGAAGCTCGGGCACAGTCTCTGCAAATGCTGGGAAGGCTGCCTGATGTTTTAGTAGCTTGCGTAGGTGGCGGCAGTAACGCGATTGGTCTGTTTCACCCCTTTCTGGCAGATGAAGGTGTGAGAATAATAGGCGTGGAGGCGGCTGGAAAAGGCTTGGAAACACAAGAGCATGCTGCCACCCTTAGCAAAGGAACGCACGGCATTCTTCACGGAACACTTAGTTATCTTTTGCAAAGCGAAGACGGTCAAATTTCTCAGGTTCACTCTGTTTCTGCGGGATTGGACTATCCCGGGGTGGGCCCGGAACATAGCTATCTCAAGAGCATTGGCCGGGCAGAGTATGTGACTATTACAGACGAAGAAGCCGTGGCAGCATTTGCGCTTTTGACGCAAACAGAAGGAATTATACCGGCGTTGGAGAGCGCCCACGCAGTTGCTCATGCAGTGAAAATTGCGCCGCAATATGAAAAGGAAACGGTAATTCTGGTAAACTTGTCTGGTCGCGGAGACAAAGACGTGCAGGCTGTGGCAAAGTTAATGGAGGCAGAAGCGGTATGAATAAACTTGAAGAGAGAATGAACAAATTAAAGTCAACAGGAAAAAAAGCGTTGATCGCCTACTTGACCGCAGGCGATCCTGATTTAAATGTCTCTGCAAAGTTGCTGCATGCTCTGGCAGAAAATGGGGCGGATGTGATTGAACTGGGGGTGCCGTTTTCAGATCCATTGGCTGATGGGCCGGTATTGCAGGCCTCAGCAGCCAGGGCGTTGACGGCCGGTACTACTTTGGACGATGTGTTTTCGTTGGCAAGAGGTTTTTGCGCGAAGTATTCAACACCGCTTGTATTGCTTGCGTACTATAATTCCATCTATCGCAGAGGAGTTGAGCAGTTTTGTCGAGAGGCTGCTCTTGCGGGAGTTTCCGCAATAGTAGTGCCGGACTTGCCTTTTGAGGAGGCTGGCAGGTTAGATTTGGCTGCAGCAAGCAGCGGCTTAATTAACATTCGCTTTTTGTCACCTACTACTACAGAAAGCAGAATGATCAGTATCTGTAAAAGCTCGGCAGGCTTTATTTATTGCGTTGCTTTTACAGGAGTGACGGGCGAGCGCAGTTTGCTGGATCCGAGCTTGTTAACTCTTTTGATTAACGCAAGAAAATATACAGATGTGCCGCTGGCACTTGGCTTTGGTATTTCTACTCCAAAGCAGGCTGCAGCGGCAGCGGCGGCGGCAGATGCCGTTATAGTAGGCACTGCTTTGCTTAGGCAAATTGAAAAGATAAATGACCCGGCTGAGAAGACTTTCGCGGCCGGAAAATTTATCAATTCCCTAAAAAAAGCGATAGACGGAGCTTTTTAAAGCTTTTGCAAGATAACGTTAATTCTCATCTGCTTGCGCTTGTTTGCGGCCCGAAAAAACATTGACTTTTTCGCTGAATTTGTTACAATTTAAGCTGATGTCCAAGCAGGCAACAAGTTTTCTTTTGTTTGGAGATCTAAAATTAAAACAAAGGAGGCTTCAGAAAATGAGCGCATTAGGTCGTCACGTTCTGGCAGAGTTTTACGGATGTCCCGAGGAAATCCTCAACGATATTCGGAGGATTGAGCGAACTATGGTGGATGCCGCTTTGGAAGCAGGCGCAGAAATCAGGGAAGTGGCATTCCATAAATTCAGTCCGCAGGGTGTGAGTGGGGTTGTAGTAATCTCGGAATCTCATCTGGCAATTCATACATGGCCGGAATTGGGCTACGCTGCGGTAGATGTATTTACCTGCGGAGACAAAGTAGATCCCTGGATATCTGCAAACTATCTCAAAGAACACTTTGTTGCCGATCGTTTGTCGGCTCAAGAAATAACGCGCGGCATTTTTGATGTGGAAGTCTCCGTTAAAGCAGCTAACTTCTAGAGGCATGTTGGCTGCGGTTTAGCGCGAATTTTTGACTTGCTTCAATTAAGGGAGTGACATTCATGGAAAGAACATTCTTAATGATTAAACCTGATGGCGTGCAGCGTAATTTAGCAGGTGAAATTATCAGTCGTTTCGAAAAAAAAGGTTTTCAGTTGGTTGGTCTTAAGTTAATGCAAATTTCTCCCGAACTGGCAGCAAAACATTATGGTGAACATCTGGGAAAACCTTTTTATAGTGAATTGCTTGAATTTATCACTTCCGGACCGGTGGTAGCGATGGTTTGGCAAGGATTAAATGCTGTTGCTGTTGCGCGAGCGATGATGGGCAAGACAAATCCGGCTGATGCTTCTCCCGGCACTATACGCGGCGACTTTGCCGTGTTTATGGGCAACAATGTCGTTCATGGCTCCGATTCGCTGGAGAGCGCTGAGAGGGAAATTAACCTTTTCTTCTCATCGTCTGAGTTGGTGTCGTACAATAAGCTTGCTGATCGTTGGCTTTACGGCAAATAGAGGAAAGTATAACAGTTCATGGTCAAACCAAGCATTCTGGGGTAGAGGTGACAACGATGAGAAAAGCAGTACCGCTTTTTCTGCTCGCAATGCTTGTGTTGGCAGGCTGCAGTCGCGCTCCGCAATACAAAAACGCCGCATCACATTTGGGTGACCCGCGCACGGTTCAGATTATTTCCCCGGAGAGAGCACCCGTATCTATCAGTAATGAAAATGATGTTCGAGCCATTATGGAGATTCTTAACACGGTGGAAGTGCGCAGGCTTTCCGTAGAAGAGGAAATTAACTTAGTTCTTGTTCAAGGCATTACGCTTGATGCCACAGAGCTTCGCTTCAAGGATAATCGTGGCAATGTCTTTAAAGCTCTCTTGCTTAAAGATGGTTCTGTGTTGGTGGTCGCCGGCGTTATCGGCGGTAACGAACAGCGGCGTGACGTATTGCTCTCTGAACCGGAGCAGCAGGCACTGCAAAATGAGCTTCAAAAATACATGTGAGCACACCGGAAATTCTCTGGTCTGCTCACTTTTTTTTTGTTAATAAAAATTTTTCCTAAAAAGCGCGCAAGCTATTTTTGGCCAAAATAAGCTCAACTTCACGGCGATGACAGATCCATGCAGCCTTCTCATGATAAGTACGTATATCTTTTGGGGAAACGAGATTTTTAAGGGAGAAATCTTGGTAGATAAATTTGTTTGTCGCCCCGCAGCCAAGACCAAGGATATGTTGCCGTTCTTCTATCATAACAATATTATAGAGACATTCAGTGCCCGGCAGGCAATAACCGATATTTTCCAAGCCGCCTAAAATTCCGTGCTGCCGGTATAAATAGTAAGGGTGATATTTGGCTGACAGCAGACTTGTAGCAGTGCTATGCATGGCTGTCGCCAGACTTATATCAGGAAGAGGCAGTTGCTCCTTTTCTTCACTAAAGAGAGACGCTCGTTTAAGGGAAAACAAATGCAGAGTGATATTTGTCGGTAAGAAGGAGAGAACATCCTGAACACTTTTTCTGACCATGGCTTCGTCTTCCCCGGGAAGCCCCAAGATTAAATCCATGTTTAACACTGGAAAAGCTGCTGCCTGAACCAGATTTACCGCCTTGTAAACTTCTTCAACGCTGTGGCAGCGCCCGATTTTTTTCAGAGTTTCGCTGTGCATGGATTGCGGATTTACGCTGACGCGTGATACGCCATGTTTCTTTAAAATTGCAAGCTTTTCAGCGGTAATGGTATCCGGTCTTCCCGCCTCAACCGTAAATTCGCGCACCGTTCCCGGAAAAGCAAGACGGAGGGCGAAAAGAATATTGTCAAGTTCCGCCGGGTTAAGTGAGGTAGGTGTGCCGCCGCCAAGATAAAAACTATAAGGACGCATTTGCAATTTTTCTGTTAACTGTCCTGCAGTTCTAATTTCATCAAGCAGTGTATCAAGGTACCGGCTGCGCCAGATTGCCAACTCCTTTAATGAGTAGGCAGGAAAGGAGCAGTAAAAGCAACGTGAAGGACAGAAAGGAATAGAAATATAGACACTGAATAAGTCCGGCAGTGAACTTTCTTCTACAATAGGCCGGGAAATCCGGGCAACCTGCCACAGTAGTTCGAATTTTTCGCTGCTAATCCTTTCATTAGACTGCATCCGCTTAAACGCATCTGTGTAATTTAGGCCTTCATCCAGCAATCTATGTAATTGTTTGGACGGACGCACGCCACTCAGGCGTCCCCATGGAAGCTCTGCCATAAAACTAATACCTCCATGCTCAAGCTATATCAATTTAGAGTCAGAGTGCTTGACGCATCACTATTATATCAGATATGATGCAAGCAAAGGGTCGCTAATCCGCGTTGATCGATGGTGTTATCGGAGGGATGAAAATAGAAGGGAGGAATAAGCTGTGACCAAAAATTATTCTGATAACTACTTGAGTCAGGAAGAAAAAATTTTGGGGATTTTAGCTCATTTTCTCGCACTTTTTACCAGCATTTTCGGCCCGCTTATTATCTGGCTGATTAAAAAGGATCAATCGGAGTGGATTGATAAGCAAGCGAAGGAATCTTTGAATTTTCAAATCAGCATGGCAATTTATCAGTTTGTCGCCGGAATATTGATGTTTATCCTGGTTGGCTTCGTCTTATCAATAGCACTGTGGATTTTTAATCTTGTATTCGTTGTTATTGCAACGCTAAAAGCACGTAATGGAGAAAATTATCGCTACCCGCTATGCATTCGACTCGTTAAATGAGTCTTCTGCTTCCAAATGAATAGATAAAAAGAAAGGGATGATCGGAAATGTTAAAAAAGCTTTTATCATCACTGGGCGTGGGCGGAGCAAATATTGATTTTGTTTTGAGAAATGCTGCTATCCGTGCCGGTGAAGAGTCCGGTGGCGTCATCCGTGTTGCGCCGGGGTCGCTGAATCAGCGTGTGGAGAGCATAATATTTCGCCTGATAGCCCAGTCTCGTTTGGAAGATCGTTCTGTGACAAGTGAAATTGAGCGCTGGAAAGTAGCTGAGAATTTTGAGATTGCTGCCGGAGGGCAACCGTTTGAGATTCCTATTAGTTACCGCATCCCAGCAAGAAGCCCAATTTCCACACCTTTTACCCGTCTCTCCCTAACGACTGCTTTGGACAGTGATGCGCTTATGGATCCAAGTGATGTGGATCGGATTACAGTTTTGCCGGAAGCTCGCGTGGAGTTGGTCATGAACGCTTTCCACCAGCTTGGCTTCCGTGAGAACAGCAGGGATTCAGGCCGATTTAACGGCCGCTGGCAGGAGTTTGAATATTTGCCGGCAGGCAGCAGAGCCCGTCATATTAAAGAGTTGGATGTAATTTATGACGTGCGTACTGACGGAATAATGCTGCTCGTTGAAGCAGAAAAGCGCTCACTTTTACTGGATATTTTGAATCTAGATGAGCTGGCAGAGCGGCGCATGAGAATTTTCCTGCCGAATCAGGTTCTCTCGAGCGTCGATTCAGTAGGTCGTGTGCTGGATAGAGAACTTATTTCGTCTCTGTAAGCTATAAAGATATGGAGCTCTGCGAGCAAATCATTTGTTTGTTTGCCGGGGAGGAATACTATGAAAACAAGTGAAATGTCTGCAGTAGTTTTGGCCGGCGGCAAAAGCTCCCGCATGGGTAAAAACAAAATGCTGCTGCCGCTGGGCGACAGCACTATCATTGGCACGCTGCTTGCCACGTTGACCAAATTGTTTGGCGAATGCGTGCTTGTAACAGACCACCCGGAAGCTTACGGTGATTGGCGGGTTAAAATTACTGCCGACTTAATTTATGGCACTGAAAAAAATTCTTTGACCGGAATCCATGCCGGACTATCAGTTGCCTCTAATCCTTATAGTTTTGTGGTAGCCGGCGATATGCCTTTTGTTGAGCCGGAATTGTTATGTCGCCTTGCGGCGCTAAGCGGCAAGGATGATGTGATTATCCCGCAGCAGGGAGAGCATTTTCAGCCGCTCTGTGCTATCTATCATAAAAATTGTCTTCCACATATAGAAGAGCTTTTGGCCCGCCGTCACTATAAGATTCTCGATTTTTTTAATGCGGTGTCTGTGCGCCATGTTGACGCGGCGGAGTTATTGCCTTATGACAGGCAGCTCTGGTCATTTTTTAACGTTAATAACCCAGATGATTATCGCTTGGCTCAAGAATTTGTTGAGCAATTTAAAGCCGAAAGGCTAAAAGGAATCTTGTGAAAGATTATTTTTTCAGGAGGTTGTTATGTTTCCGTTTGCTAAGTTAGTGTTACTGACGTTAACTTCGTTACTTATCGGTGGTTGCGCAGCCGAGAAAGGCGGGACAGAACGGGTAATCAATCAGCAAAAAGAGATACAACTGCCCTCCCCAACGTATAAAGGACAGGAATCGTTTGAAGCGGTGCTAGCGCGAAGATCTTCCGGACGCAACTTTAGTGACATGCCGCTCCCTTTGCATAAACTGGCGCAAATTCTCTGGGCCTCGCAGGGAATGGCTGTGCATGCGATAACAGGCGCTACTCGTACTGCACCATCAGCAGGCGCGACTTATCCGTTGGAGGTTTACGTAGTAGCCGGCAAGGTGAATGATTTAGCCGCCGGAATTTATCGCTACAATCAGAAAAGGCATTCGCTGCTGCTTGTGAGCGCAGGCGAATATAGAGATCAGTTGGCTAATATCGCCCTAGGGCAAGATTTTATCGGTACGGCTGCGGCAAGCGTCGTTTTAGTTGCAGATTATGCCAGAACAACCGATCGATATGGTACGCGTGGACTTCGCTACGTGCATATGGAAGTAGGGCATACCACCCAAAATATTCATTTGCAGGCTGAGGCAATGCGGCTTGCAAGCGTAGCTGTCGGCGCATTTACTGACGAGAGGTTAAAAACTTTGCTTAAAACAGAGTACGATCCGCTGATGATCGTGCCGCTGGGTTATTACAAATAACAGTCACAACAGTCCCCTCTCCCTCTGGGAGAGGGTTAGGGTGAGGGAATAGCGAAGGATTAGCAAAAGCTAATCTACACAATTGCGGAAAAAGTTTCTTGACAGCAGGAGAGCTTGGCTATATACTCTAAACATGAGAATGATTTTCAATGTCATTTGTTTGGAGTGAATAGTATGACTGTTTTATTGGTCGGCGCTGACAAGCTTGGCAACATGCCTAAAGAGTTAGAAGACCACGGCGCCAGTGAAATTATCCATTGGTCGGGACGTAAAGAAAAAAACAAGGATATTCCGCGCAATGTAGATATGATTCTTGTTGTACATGATTTTGTCAGCCATGCGTTGATGGATAGTGTCAAAGGACAGGCAAAGCGCCGTCGCCTGCCGATTGTTTTTGCCAAAAGAGGAGTGGCTGGGCTGAAGCAGGTACTAAAAAACGAAAATAAGAGATGATGCGGCCTTGACTAATTTTTAGCTCAAAACAAGTGCTTTTCTGCAGATACTTACTTAAATTTTGCATGACAGACTCCATGCTGCTTTCTTGGTATGGAGTCTGTCGTTATCATTGATAAAAGAAAAGCTAATAGTGCAATCAGTACGTTTGTTTGGCAAGAATTATCCAAGTATGTTAAAATAAGTGCAAGTCCAGATGCGGGTATTTAAGGAGGTTATAATGTTTTATCACAGATTGGCAGCCTATTATGATTTAATCTTCCCTCCGGAGCAAAATAAAACCGCTTTTCTGCACAGAGAGTTTGCGGCTGTGGGCACCAAACGGATTCTTGACCTAGCCTGTGGTACCGGCACGTACACAATCGAGCTGACACGTCTCGGATACGAGGCTTGGGGTACGGATCTTGAGCCGGCTTTGATTGAACTTGCTAAAATAAAGGCAGCCGATGATTTGCCGGCGGCCAGATTTACTGTGGGCGACATGCGGGAGCCTGAAGTGCTGGGACTGATGTTTGACGGCCTTTTTTGTATCGGTAACTCGCTTGCTCACTTAATCGAGATAAACGATTTAAAAGTGGCGCTCGCGGCCATGCGTAGGGTACTGAATTCTCCCGGCAGAGCCGTATTGCAAATCGTAAATTTTGACAGAATCCTGTCTCTGGGGGAGACAGAGTTGCCGTTGATTGAGCGGGAAGGCTTGACTTTTGCGCGCATCTACCGCCCTAGCGGAGAGGAGCGTCTGCAGTTTGACTCAGTTTTGGCAGTGACTGGGGTGGACAAGGGTGCAGGTCGTTTTGAAAACAGTGTCACACTGCGGCCAATCCGGCGGACCGAACTGGAGAGATTGCTCTTAGAAGCTGGATTTACGGGTGTGAGGGTATACGGGGATTTCAAGTACGGAAAATTTAACGAGGCTAATTCTCAGGCAACGGTAGCAGTAGCAGAGTGCTGAAAAATGTTAATAGAAATCAAGGATTGTCGTTTGAGGCAAGTGTTTAATAATTTTAGTCTGGAGGGTTATAATGAGTATTCCTATTGTTTCTGTGGTTGGAAAGTCGGACAGCGGCAAAACAACGCTGATCTGCGGCCTGCTTCCTGAGTTGAAGCAGCGAGGCTACCGGGTGGCGACAATTAAGCATGACGTCCATGGTTTTGAAATTGACAAGCCGGGCAAGGACACTTGGAAACATAGTCAAGCAGGCGCAGACATTGTGATTATTTCTTCGCCTGCAAAAGTTGCTTTATTAGAAAAGGTAAGCGAAGAACTGACACTGGATGAGGTAATGGCTAAGATATCCAATGTCGATATCATCATTTCGGAGGGTTACAAAAGAAATAACAAGCCTAAAATTGAAGTCTTTCGCTCTACAGTTCACGAAGAGCCGCTTTGCACCGGCGAGGATAACTTAATTGCCTTTGTGAGTGATATCGTCTTGGATTTGGGGGTGCCTGTTTTCTCCTTAAATGACTATGCCGGGATAGCCGCTTTGATTGAGCGCCGCTTCTTATTGTAAACGAGCCGCAGCTTCGCAAGCCACATTTTTGATTATAGGTATTAGCAAAGCATATACTCATCCGTCTCATGTGATGCAGGATAAGCTGCGCGGCTAGAGAATAAAATAACAAAAGGAAATACGCCTGTTAACTTTCTCCGAGCCTGTTTGCCTAAAGGTTAGCCTATGGCATGCAGGCCCTGGGTCAACAGACCCGCGGGGCGCCGGATGGAAACGTCTGCGCCTCCTCGACGGAAAGGAGAGTGTAGCCGTTTTCTGTGCATACATCTGCCTTTTCGGGCAGATTTTTTGTTGATTTTTGACAGGGAGGGTCTTTTTTGACAAAAGATACGCACGAGGGTAAGGTAATGTCTCTGATGGACCATTTGGAGGATTTGCGTAAGCGTCTGATTATCTGCGGCATTGCTGTATTACTGGCTGCTATGCTTTCTTATCTGTATGTCGATCAAATTCGGATTTTACTTACCCGTCCGGTAGGCGATTTAGTTTACCTTAGCTTAATGGAGGCAATCACGACCAATATCAGACTTGCTTTCATCTCCGGATTTTTTCTTTCACTCCCGGTAATTTTTCATCAGATTTGGTGCTTTGTCCTGCCGGGTCTATATCGGCATGAACGGCGGGCAGTCTTTTTGATTTCTGTTTTATCTTTAGTTTTCTTTGCCATGGGTGTCACGTTTGCCTATTTAGTAGTCTTGCCGTTTACAGTACGTTTTCTTTTGGGTTTTGCTGATTACCAGTTGCAACCTATGATTACTTTTAACAGTTATATTTCTTACAGCCTAGGGCTTCTGATAGGTTTTGGCTTAGTTTTTGAAATGCCGGTTGCCGTGCTTATTCTCTCGAAGCTAGGTATTGTATCCGCAGAATTTTTGGCAAAAAACAGGATGTACGCGATGATTATTATTTTTATTCTTGCCGCTATCTTTACTCCGCCGGATGTGATATCACAGCTTCTGATGGGAATTCCCATGATGGTACTCTATGAGCTATCCATTTTAATGGCGAGATTTGTGCGCCCTCGGGTAAAGGAGATTATTCCCGAGCATTAGGTTTTGTGCAAAGAGGTCTGCAAACAGGGAGGTGAAAAGATGCTTGGAAGAATCGGCACCCCGGAATTACTGGTGATTTTGGGTTTGGTTCTGGTGCTCTTTGGTCCGAAAAAACTTCCGGAAATTGGTCGTTCATTTGGAAAGGGATTAAAAGAATTTAGACAAGCCACTAAAGAAATTAAAGAAAGTGTTGATCTTGGGGATGAGGATACAGCGGGTACAAAAGAAGCTTAAGTGTTATTGGGGGTGGCGGTGTGGCTAGTTTAACGGACAAGTTCGGCAGACAAATCAGTTATCTTCGCATTTCCGTGATTGATCGCTGTAACTTGAACTGTTTTTACTGTATGCCTGCGGCAAACGGCTGCAGTCGCATCAAGGGTAATGAGCTGGATTTGGATGAAATTGTTCGCATTGTCCGTGCGGCTGCCGTTTGCGGAATCAGCAAAATTCGACTCACAGGCGGAGAACCTCTGCTTCGATCTGACCTTGTTTCGCTGGTGAAAAACATCTCCGCTATTCCCGGTATCACCGACATCTCCCTCACTACAAACGGTCTGCTGTTGCCACAATTAGCCCGTCCTTTGGCGGCAGCAGGTTTAAATAGGGTCAATATCAGCCTAGATTCACTGCAAAGCGAAGTGTTCCGCCGCATTACCAGGGGCGGCGCACTGGAAGATACGATTGCCGGTTTGCAGGCTGCATATCAGGCGGGGTTGACGCCTGTAAAAATTAATGTGGTGCTGCTTAAAGGAATAAATGACGGCGAAGTTGCCGATTTTGCAAGGCTTACATTGGAGCGGGAGATTCATGTGCGCTTCATTGAGTTTATGCCGATTACCGGAGACAGCCATAACTGGAAAAAACATTATCTACCAATAGATTTTGCGATGGAACAGTGCGCAGAAGTAGCCCCGCTGCTCGAAGCTGAGTTTCCTGAAAACGGCGGTCCTGCCCGCTATTACCGTTTTAAAGAGGGAAGAGGCAGGCTTGGTTTTATCTCTCCTTTGAGCCGGCATTTTTGCAGTCAGTGCAACCGCTTGCGGGTAACAGCCGAAGGCAAGCTGCTCTCCTGCTTATTTAGCCAAGAAGAGATCGATCTGCGCCCGCTGCTTGCTCAAGAGGGCGAAGTGATACGTGCTTTTTCTCGTGCGTTGATTGCCAAACCGGATCCTACCGGCCTTGATTCAGACCCGCTGGTGCGTTGTCAGCCAAATTCTTTTGGCATGGTCTCTATAGGAGGATAGAACTAAGTATATTTTCGGAAGGAGTATGCAGCTTGCGTGAAGTGCCGATCGAAAAGGCAGTAGGAATGGTTTTGGCTCACGATCTGACAAAAATTGTGCCGGGAGAATTTAAAGGTAGCTTGTTTAAAAAAGGGCATATTATCAAAAAGCATGATTTGCCTGAGCTGTTAAGTATTGGTAAACGACATATCTACATCTTGGATTTAAAGGAAGGCCAGCTTCACGAAGATGACGCCGCACTTCGCCTTGCGGCTGCGCTCTGCGGTCAAGGCATAACAATGGGCAAACCATCTGAAGGAAGAGTCAATCTGAACGCTGCGGCAGACGGAGTCTTCCGCTTAAAGAAAGATGTGCTTTTCCGGATAAATAGCTTGGACGATTTGGCGGTGGCTACAATCCATAGTTATATGCCGGTTGCAAATGGGGCTCAGGTAGCAGGCGTTCGCGCAGTGCCATTAGTTGTTGACGAGTATATAATCAGCCAAGTTGAAAGATTGGCAAGTTTGTCTGCCCCGGTGATGGAGGTTGCCGCATACAGAGAATTGACTGTTGGAGTGGTCACTACAGGCAGCGAGGTTTATCATCGAAGGATTACAGACAGATTCACTCCGGTGGTGCGTGAAAAAATAGCGCGCTTTCCGTCAGTGCTGCTTGGGCATCGCGTTGTAAACGATGACAAGGAGATGATTAAGGCAGCAATTCTTGAGCTTGTCGCTTTAGGTTCGCAATTAATTATCGTAACAGGCGGAATGTCTGTTGATCCCGATGATCGCACACCGGCTGCTATTCGTGACAGCGGGGCTGAGATTGTGACTTATGGCACGCCGGTGCTTCCCGGTTCGATGTTAATGCTTGCCTATCTAGGCCATGTCCCCGTGTTGGGGCTGCCTGGTTGTGCCATGTATAACAGTACCACCGTTTTTGATCTGATTTTGCCTCGGCTTTTTACAGGCGAGAGGCTGAAAAAAGAGCATTTCGTTGAAATGGCGGTTGGTGGTCTTTGCGCCAATTGCGAACTTTGCCGCTTTCCGCATTGTCACTTTGGTAAACACTGAAAGGACTGTCATGATTTCATACGACGACGCCGTTAAGTTGATAATATCAATAGCCGGTCCTTCACAAAGCGTGCAAAAACCACTTGGGGAAGCTCTTGGCTATGTGTTGGCTCAAGATATTGTTGCTGTTTTAGATCAGCCGCCTTTTCACCGCTCGCCATTGGACGGTTTCGCTTTTCGGGCGGCCGACACCGCAGGAGCCAAGCCAGAAAGCCCGACAGAGTTGAATGTGATAGGATATATCCCTGCCGGAGCAGTTTTTGATGCTCCCTTAAAACAGGGGGAGGCGGTACGCATCTTTACAGGAGCAATGCTTCCGTCAGGAGCCGACGCGGTAGCAGCTCAAGAAAAAGTTTTCTGCCGCAATAATTCCTTGTTTCTTGAACGGCGGTATAGCGCAGGAGAAAATGTGGCGCGGGCGGGAGAGGACGTGCTTTGCGGCAGTTTGCTTTTAACTGCCGGTACACTGCTTGGACCGGCAGAGTTGGGATTAATCGCCTCACAGGGAATAAGTTCTTTGCCTGTTTATCCAAAGCCTCGCGTGGCGATTTTAACTTGTGGCAGCGAGTTGCTTGAAATCAGCGATTCTCTGTCAGTCGGCAAAATCTACAATAGTAACCGCTATCTTTTGGAAGCGCTTGTAAGTCGCGCCGGCGCAATCCCGGATTATCGCGGAAAAATTTCAGACGATGCGGACGAATTGCCGCAAGCTATCTTTAAGGCTTGTCAAGAAGCAGATTTTGTGCTGACTACCGGCGGCGTTTCTGTCGGCGACCATGATCTCACGCCTGCGGCTGTGGCTGAAATCGGCGCGGAAATTCTTTTTCATCGTGTGGCTATCAAACCGGGCACGCCGGCGCTTGCGGCAAAACTCGGGAATAAAATGATTTTTTCTTTATCCGGAAATCCGGCCGCCTCTCTAGTCAGTTTTCTCCAGTTTGTGCTTCCTGCTCTCCAACTGGCACGTGGAATTGATTGGCGTCAGCAGGTTGTAGGGGCAGTTATTACAAAATCATTTCCCAGAAAAAAAGGCCAGATTAGATTCCTCTCAGCGAGAACTATTTTCAGCGGCGGTCGCTTCATCAGCGAGCCGCAAAGTTTGCAGAAATCCGGGGTAATTACTTCTTTTCGAGGGGTTAACTCACTTATCATTCTTCCACCCGGTGAGGGTGAGCTTGCTGCCGGCAGTATCGCCGACGTCCAGCTTTTCCCGCAAATCTTTGACAATCTGCCTATAGCGGGCATTGAACAATAGCAGAACGAAAGTTTTTTGGGGGGTAGAAGCGAATGTTTTTTGGTCCTTTTGGTTTGCTGGAGTTATTGTTGATCTTTGGACTTTTGGTCTTTATTTTCGGTTCAAAGCGTCTCGGTCAAGCAGCCCGGGGATTGGTGCAAGGATTTACTTCTATGCAGGACGCAGTCCAAGAAGAGACAACAAAAGCAAAAGAGAAAAATTCAGGAAAGTCTTGAGGTTGGGAAGACTAAGGCTGTACAAAAAAGGTTCGTTAAGAAAATTAAAAGGAGGCGGTAAGGATGTTTGGACGAATCGGCACGCAGGAACTGTTATTGATCCTGGCTTTAGTATTAATTATCTTCGGACCGCGTAAATTGCCGGAAATCGGCAGGTCGTTAGGCAGAGGGCTAAAAGAGTTTAAGCAGGCCGCGATAGAGCTAAAAGAAAGTGTGGACATTGAAGAAGAAAAAGAACAAGCTTCACAGGAGAAAAATCCTGTTAATTAACAGGAGCTCTGCTAAGCAAATTAGTCAGAATTCTGTCGGCAAAACAGCAAAGCAGCCATAGAAAGTAACATAAAGCGTCGATATATCGATAAATATTGACTATAACCTTTGACTGCCGTCAGGCTTCAAATTGATTATCCTTTGTGTTAGACTCTAAAACGATAGGTGTGGGTTCTGTGGCAAGAAGCACACTATTGTTTTGGCCCGGAGCAATGTTCCGGGTTTTTTTATTGGGAAATTATTTTAGGTATTGCATACTCACCCAGCTGCTTCGCTCGCACGTTTTTGCACGCTTCAGCATTCTGTGAAAGCCTGCAATTCACTGAAAGAAAGTCACTCCCCTCCTGTGGAGGGGTGGCGCAAAGCGCCGGGGTTATTCCCCTCCTGTGGAGGGGTGGCGCAAAGCGCCGGGGTGGTTACCTCCGATGGAGTTTCTGTCTTTTAGCGACTTGTGTTTTGAGAGTTTGTTGTGGCGGTATGCGACCACCCCGCCCTTGCGGGCACCCCTCCAGGGGAGGGGAATTTTTGTAGCAGAATGTAACAGGGGGACAGGTGATTTGTCCCGCTCGTCCATGCGACCACCCCGCCCTTGCGGGCACCCCTCCGGGGGAGGGGAATTTTTGTAGCAGAATGTAACAGGGGGACAGGTGATTTGTCCCGCTCGTCCATGCGACCACCCCGCCCTTGCGGGCACCCCTCCAGGGGAGGGGAATTTTTGTAGCAGAATGTAACAGGGGGACAGGTGATTTGTCCCGCTCGTCCATGCAACCACCCCGCCCTTGCGGGCACCCCTCCAGGGGAGGGGAATTAGCGTCTTTTTTATAATCTTTTGCCCATAGATAAACATCTCTTGATATGCTTTTCACTTATACCTAAAAGAACTGCCTATAAGGCATAAAGTGTTTAGCTGCAGGAGTTGCTCAGCAAAAGAAGAATTGTGAAGAGAGTAACACCCTGCTTTGTCAGGGCGTTGTGGCACCGTTTTAATCAGACGGTGAGCATGGTGCTGATTGGATATTGTAAGATGGAGGTGAGGTTGGAGGGGGAAAAATCGTTTGTCTATCTATAACAATTGGAGGTGAAAAAATGACTACAAGATGGATGCTTTTTGACCAGCAGCGTTGCTTTGGCTGCAATGCCTGCGTCGTTGCCTGCCAGCAGGAATACGGTTTGCCGGCGCAGATTCGCTTTAACAAAGTGGATGTAACAGTAAGCGGCACTTTTCCAAACACAGCTATTACCTTCCGGCCGCTGCTCTGCAACCAGTGTGAAAATGCTCCTTGCATGGCCATCTGCCCGGTAGACGCCATCACCCGCGATGCAACTTCCGGCGTAGTCCTGACCGACCGCGTCAGATGCGTCGGTTGCCGTTTATGCACTACCGCGACAGGCTGTCCCTACGGAATGCGCGCTATGGACAGTGCCGGTAAAGCCGTCAAGTGCAATTTTTGCCTTGACCGGATGGTCGCCGGTGAGTCTGCCCCTTATTGCGTAAAAACATGCCCGAGCGGCGCCCGCCAGATGACAGTCGGCACAGTCGCGCCTGCCGGTACCCCCATGGAAAGAATGGGTTCGACGACAGTGACAAAAGTGGTCTACGGAGAGACACTTAATCAGAGAACTTAATGAAAGGAGGTAAGCAAGATGTTTAAAAGCTTTTTATTGAATCGCCGCCAATTTTTGAAAGTGGCGGGAATTACTACCGGAGCGGTGGTAGCCGGTTCCGGCACTGCTTTTGCCAGGACCTTGCCGGGACGCAGGACGACTCTTGCTAGGACTGCAGATCGCACTGTCCTAGCCAGCGCTTCCGCTAATACCATGCACACCTCTTGCAATATGTGTTCTAATTTCTGTGCTGTGAGCGCCATCCATGAAACGGTGGCTGGCAGACGCGTGGTACGGCGTATAGAAGGGAGAGCAGGTAACCCAAACACTCGCGGCGGTGTTTGTGCCAAGGGCCAAGCGGCCGTACAACTGCTCTATGATCCCGACCGTATTAAGACTCCGTTGCGCAAGCGTGCCGACGGTACCTGGGAAATTCGCTCATGGACAGATGCCTTAAACGATGTGGCGGACGGCTTGCAAGCCATTCGTGGCACTAGGGATCCCTCTACCGACGCGGCTGCTCGCCGTGCGGCAAGCCGGGTTTATTTCCTGCAACGTCGCGTTTCTTATAGCGGTATGTGGGGTGCCTTTCGTGCTGAGTTTGGTTCAAAGAACTTTTCGGCGTCAGCACCTGTTTGCGATGCGGGTAAACGCCTCGGCACCTGGTTGGCTGTTGGGAGTTTGAATTTTACAGCAGCTACCGAACCCAACGTTCCTGCAGCTACGACTCTTGGTGGCTGGCGTCGCACACGCGACCAGCGTGCTACCAACTTCACTTTGCTTTTTGGCCGCAACGAATTGGAGTCGGTACGTTATCGTCTCGCCTTAACCCATGAGTTGCTGCAAAACATCAGAGATGGCGGCAGGCTGGTGGTGGTAGACCCGCGGCGCACCTATACAGCGAGCAAAGCGCACCAGTACGTACCGATTATTCCCGGCACCGATTTGATGCTGATTCTCTCGATGTGCCGCGTAATCCTCGATAACAGTTTAACGGCTGCGGCCCAGGCTCCTGGTGCTGCGATTGCCTGGGTAGCAAGTCCTTGGGCTAATGTGACAAGGCTGCACACAGACAGCGTGACCAGGCTTGCCGCCTTCCGCGATGAGCTGTACAAAGCTACAGACAATCAGTACGCCCCGGCGGCTGCCAGCTTAGTCTGCGGCGTGCCGGCAGCCGATATTACGCGCCTAGCTGGCGAGTTTTGCGGTGTAATTATCCCTGGTTCCGCAGCTCCGGGAACTCCGCGTCCCCGTCCCGCCAACTGGGCGGCTGTCGCCGATACGACAAGCGGTATAGCCAAATATTCCAACGGCACGATGGCCAACTGGGCGATGAACTGCCTGACAGGCTTAGCCGGAGGCTTTAGCGTCACCGGCGGCATACGTGAGCTGTCTCCTGCGTCTGCGTTGCCATCAGTTCCTTGGTCATTTGGTTCCCCTACCATTGGTCCGCAGGCAGATGAATCTCTGACGCGTGCGGCCGGTTGGCCCTACAGCGGCAACGTCGCTTCTGCCAACAACGAAGGCTATCGCGTACTGATTCCTTATGCCATCTTAAACGGACTGCCCCGCACTCATCCGGACTTCCGTCGTGTGCCTGCCGGTCCGCTGGCTGCGCCGAATGACGGCACAGGCGTGATCACCTCCGACGCTAACGGAGACAGATGGGCAGATGTTTACGGCGGCGGCAGCACTACCGGCGGCGGTGGTATCCGCGGTCTGTTTATCAATCACACCGACCCGGCGATGGCAGACGCGGATTCAGATCTCTGGGCGAGAGCTTTGCCCCGGCTGCAATTTGCCGTCGCGATTGACGTTTATCTGAACACCACCCACGAGCTGTTTCCACCCGGCAGTTATGTTCTGCCCGAGTGCACCGCGCTGGAGCGCACCGACGCCGCCACGCCAACAGCTATTGCTGGCTCGCCCGTAATGAACCTGTACCGAGATGTGGTAGCACCGCTCTTTGACAGCCGTTCAGGTTACAGAATCTTGACCGGTCTTGCCCGTGCCATGTCTACCAAATATGGAACAAGCACTGGTTATTTCGCTAAGGGTTCAGACACAGCGGGCGTAGTGCCATCAGCAGATGCGGTTTACAGGTTTGAGCATGACACTGGTGTCGGTCATGCCCGCGGAACAGGCCGTCTGCACAGGCATGATGAGTTAAGGGAAGTAGATTTCATCCGCAGCATCTGGGGCAACGCGGCTAATGATGGTGCTTTCGCTGGAGTCCCTGCAACCAGGAATTGGACGAATGTGCTATCAAACGGCGGTGTCTGGATTAACGGTACGTCACCAGGAACGGATCCACAAGATCCGGTAGTACGCTTCAGCCTGACTGCTGCTGAAACGACCGCCGGTTCCAACCTTCCTACTGCTAATTCAAACGTCAATTTTGTGGAATTTCGCCAGATGTGGGATTACAGTTCTGCTACTGCTGGCAAGGTTATGACCCCAGTGTGGCGTGCGCCGCGGAACACGCCGACTTCCACTTTCCCGCTACGCTTCATGGCTGGCGGTAAAGTAATGTGGCATACGATGGCGGCTACCGCTAACCTGCCATATCTTGTTCAGGATTTTGATCAAAACGTCGAAGTTCGCCACACTAATTACCTGCTGATTAGCCCGACAGATGCAGCTGCGCGCGGTATTGCAAGCGGCGGCTGGGTATTTGTGGCATCGGCTAACGGCAGCCGTCTGCGCGTGCAGGCACTCGTTACCGAGCGCATAAGTCCCGGATATGTCAGTCTTTTCCATGGTTACGGAGAGCAGGCACCCGAAAAGCGTACGGCACACAACCGCGGTGTGAACCCCAACCGTCTGACATCCTCGCTCCGCATCGACGCCGGTACCGGTCAGTTTACACCAAAAGAGGAAATTGTACAGGTTATCAGAGCTTAATTTCTTGGAAAGGAGGAGGAAATAGTGAAGAAAATAATAATTGTCTTAACGTTAACGATGGTTTTCCTGGTGTCCTTGGGAAGCTTGGCGCTGGCCAACAATCCTGCTCTGCCGCTTGGTTACCGGCTACCTGACGGTACACTTGTGCCGTTTAATTCCAACGACACCGGTTTCTTCGCACATGAGCAAATCGGTACTTTCAGCACACTTGTCCGAGCCATACCGGGTCAGTTGGTGCATAGTGATTTTCAGTTAAACACCAACTCCTGCGCTTCCTGCCATATGACCCACACAGCCGCCGGTGAAAACCTGCTTTTCCAGCGTACAGTTACCGATACCTGCTTTGCTTGCCACGACGGCACGATCGGCGCGCTGAACGTCTTGGCGGCGCCACGTCCAGGCACGACAGGAATTGAGCGCTTTGGCGGTTCAGAAACGGCAGGCACCTTTGGAGTTACTGAAGAATTTAACGGTTCGGTACACAATGTGGTTGGAGCTGTAAGTGTGAGCGGTGCCCCCGGCGGGAACCGTACTGCTGTTGCCGATTCGGCTGGGATGCTTTCCACCGGTTGGGCCGGCAACTTCAGTTGTTCATCTTGCCACGCGCCACACGGTTCCTACAGCATCCGTTTGCTCCATCCCAACCCCAATTTCCTTGGCTGGCGTGACCAAAATCTTGCTGAGGCCACCAATTTTGCCACCGGTGGCTTATGGAATAGAGGCAACACACTTTCCATCGGCGCTGTAGTGTCTGGCGAAGTCTATCACAGTGTTAGCGTTACGGCGGCTCCGGGTAACATTATCACCGCGCCTTGGTTGTACGGATATTTGAGAGGGACGACGCTAACCGCACCGAGAACGGTGGGGACTCACACCTTACAGCCCGGTCGTTACAACCAACATAACACTCGTATTTACGCCACCAATCTGCATGATCCGAACACGGTAACAGATGGCGGCGGTCCATTCAGTGTTCAGGTAGACCCCGTATTGTTACTAAACAGCTTCTTTGATATCAACTACATGACCGGCGTGATTACTATTACCCCGGAAAACCGCACCATACTGGCAAATATGGGGGTAAACGAGGCCAATTTACGGATTGATATCGGTCGTGCTCTAGTAGTAACGGCGAATACCAATCCCGGCAGGCCTACGCTGGCGCTCAATCATCTTGATACCGAAAGTTACAACCAGATGAACTATAACCGTTTTTGTGCCGCTTGTCATGCCGACTATTTACCGCAAGGCTCAGGCGCCACAGGTACAGCCTCAGCACGCGCAGCTACTATGACCGGCGGTTATGGCACCTATAGTCTGGCTCATCGTCATACTGTAAACCGTGCCGCGACAGAAGGCCGCACGATGACTGTAACCGGAATCAATGCTGCTGGCGTTGACAACCAGTTACTCTGCGTATCCTGCCATTTTGCGCATGGTGCTGATTCACGCATGATGCGTCAGGCGAATGCCACGCTTAATGATTTTGCAGCGCCAACGGTAGACGTCAACCCGACATCAGCGCTGAAGCGCTATGTCAATCAGGCAGTCTGCTGGAGTTGTCATACCAACTCGGCTGCTACCGTCTTTAAGAATACGAATTATTATTGGAATAACTACGCTGCAAATCAAGGCTACAACTGGTAGTACGGAAAACTGTTTAACTCTTGCCGGCGAGGCTGTATAGCTTCGCCGGCCAAGGAAGCAGGCGCAATTATTTTTGGGCGCCTGCTTCCTTGGCCGAATCTTTCCGCTTAAAAATAATGGCACTCTGTGTGCCGGGAGGAATTGTATGCAATTACTTGGCAGGCTAAGAACGAGAGCAAAGAATAAGAATGTCGCTATTTTATTATTCTTGATTGCCGTCGCAATCCTTGCTTATTTTATGGCGGAGCGCTCTGGATTATCTCCGGTCACGCTTCCGGGAGCAGGCTCGACTACCGGTGGCTTAGCCGAGCCTCGGGATGAGGCAGTCTACCAGGCGGCGGAACAATTCATCCGTGCGTTAATCAGTGATGATAGAGAGAAAGTACTTTCTTTGCTGACAGAAGAACACAGTCTCAACTGGACGGATGCTTCCTTTCTCTATGACCGTACAGCGTTGCAACTGGGACAAACAGTTGAGCTCGGTTCTCTGCGCCACAGTATAGTCCGTTATATCCAGTCTCCGGAATTGGGCGGTGAAACTTTAGCGCTGGTAACTTTCGAATACACAATGCTCTTCAAAAACGGAGCGGAAGTATTAACAGAGATAAAAGTTGAAGAAAGCATGGCGCTGCAGCTTGTTGATGGAAACTGGAAGATTGCCGCCGACCAGCGTAAGATAATTTCTGAGTAAGCCATCATGGCGCCCTCACCCTAACCCTCTCCCAGAGGGAGAGGGAATTTGTTAGGTAGGGAGAGGTGATTTGTTGGAGGAGATAATTTCTGATTCTCTAATTGTCCTTTATGTAGATATTTTCAGGTAGATACCGTCTATGACAAGTAAACTCAAAAAGCATCTCTGTCGATAATAAAGAGGACTGCGGTTACGCAGTCCTCTTTATTATCGATAATCCCAAGAAATCCCCTCTCCCGTTGGGAGAGGGTTAGGGTGAGGGAGTGTTTCAGCATCTTCTAATTACTATTGATAAACTACTACTCTCCTGTTTAAAGAGTCGGTAATAAAAATACGCCCAACTTGATCAATGTGCAGGCCGTTTGGCATGAGAAATTGGGTTAAACCTCCACCTTGACTGCCGAAACTAAAAAGATGGCGTCCGTCAAGGGAAAAGCCCGCTATACTGTTAGCCATATTGTTTGCCACGATCAAGCGGCCGAAGCGGTCTAAACCGATGCCGCGCGGATTGATTAGCATCGAGTTGCCATGACCGCCAGCAGAGCCGTTGATTACACGCAGCGGGTTACCGTCAGGGCCAAAAACTACAATGCGGGCATGTCCGGTATCTACCACATAAATGTTTCCCTCACTATCGGTCGTCACACCGTTTGGCGCAAATAAATCACCCTTCAGACCAACTTCGAGCAATAATTCCTCGCTCTGCAAATCAAAGACTAAAACTCTTCCCCGCTTAATTTCCGTAACGTAAAGTTTGCCGCCTGCTAAATGCAGTGCACCGGGTGAGCGAAGAGTTTGGTTTTTACTGTACGTTTCTGCAAAAAACCCAAGAAACTCTCCGTTTGGGTTAAAAGTATGAATTCTACCCTGCTGTAAGTCAGCCACAAAAATACGGGTACTGTCGGCAACAATTCCATAGGGAAAAATAAAGTTTCCGCCGCCGCTATCTCCCCGTTGTCCAAATGTCAGCAGGCGCTGCCCGTTTAAATCAAAGACAATCACACGGCTATTATCAGTGTCGCTCACATAAACTCGGTTGTTGCCTGAAAAAACAGCCAGCGGCCTGTCGAACTGGTCCTTGCCAAAGCCGCCGTAAATCACCTGCTGAAATACGGGAGTACCGCCAATAACATTAACAGCAGCAGGGAAAGGAAGCTGAGGACGGCCCAGGTAGTACAAATAAGCGAAGATAAACATCGGCAAGAGAGTGGCAGCTAAATAGATACGCTGAGCCTTCTCCAGCCTGATGGGTCTCCAGAGAAAGCGAACCAGCGGATTACGCATCTTCATCAGCCTCCTTAGCGTTGCTGCAGACGTTCTGTCGCCTGCGCAGCATCGTGAAACAGGGGATTAATAGTTAACGCTTCCTGATAGGACTCTAAAGCGGCATCAGAGAGCCCCTGGCGTTCAAAGAGAACACCAAAGTGATAGGGAATCTCCGCCGCAGCCGGGTTAAAGGACTTGGCTTGGGAAAGGCTTTCGGAAGCCTCGTCATACATGCCAAGTTCCCTGTAAGCTATGCCGGCGTTCAGATGTCCGCGATAATCCTGCGGCGCCAGTTCCGTAACTCTCACAAAAGATGCAAGCGCTTCATTGTAAAGAGCAAGCTCATAGAAAACATAGCCGCGACTCAGATAAGCAGGCATGAAGTCGGGGTCAAGCCGCAGAGCCTCTTCAAACTGGACAAGTGCCTGGTCGTATTGTCCACGTCTAAAAAAGGTATAGCCAAGGTCAACGCGGTGTTGAGGATTAGTTGGGTCGCTATCGACCAACTGACGAAAATAGTCTAATTCCCGCTCAATTCGGCGCATGTCAAGATCGCTCCAAAAAAACTGCCTGCCGATTAGCTGGCCGGAAACAGTCAACAAGAAAACAATTACCATAGTAGTCAGCGCCACTCGCCAGAGCGGGTAATGGCTAGCTTTATTCCTTGCCACACAAAACTCTTTTTCCATAAGAATACTCCTTTTTAAAATTTTTAACTACATTACCAACTGATTTCTTCTCCAACAGCCTTGAAAATTCACTCTCACTTTGCTACCCTAATTCCCTCTCCCTCTGTTCTTTCTACTAATCCCCTCTCCCTTTGCTACACTAATCCCCTCTCCCTTTGGGAGAGGGTTAGGGTGAGGGTCGTGTCTTAGGTGAGGGTCGTGTCTTAGGTGAGGGTCGCGCCTAAAGATTGAATGATTCCAGATGAGGGCTTGCTAACACGATAAAACTATGGAAAAACAGGTAAAGCCGGACGCAACTCATTTTCGGCGATAGGGGTTTCAGCCGCCGGCGGCGGAATATGGCAAGCAAGACATCTGTCCCGGGCATGGCAGCGAAAACAATCTTCAGAGAGCCCTTGGCCGGGCAAAATCTTCGCACCGCGCCTGCGCCGGTTGTGCAGTTCCTGCCAGCCTTCACGGTGGGGGGCTGGATGACAAGCGCCGCAATACAAAGAGCTGGCTTCCGGCAGATATGCCTGCGGCTGATTGTCATGGCAAATCATGCAAGAATCCAAATTTCTCTCCGCCGGCACCCTGTGATTGCGGAAGTCCGGCTGATGACTAGGCGGACGTTGGCGGTGGCAGTCCAGACAAAAATCGTTCCTCCTTGCGTAAGCAGTCAAGTTCTCTCCGGGAGAAACCTCAATTTTCCTGCCGCGTGCGTCGTAGCCATGGCAAAGATAACAGTTTGGCGTCTCGCGCGCAAGGCTGCCATGTGTGATAATAAAATCGTCAGCCAGATGATCCTCCGGCGTTTTGTCATCCTCATGGCAGTCCTGACAAGTTAGTGAAAGACGACGGTTAAAGTGACATGTCATACAGCTCTCCTTAGGCGCGGCAGTAAATATTCGCACCATTTGGCGTCTGCCTTCAGGCAAATCCCAGGAAGCAGACGGAATATCGAGAGCTACGCGTCGCCGACCGATATTTCCGTGCGCCACACCGTCATGACAGGCAACACAGCGCACCTGACCTTCGCTATGGTCGGCATGTGGGATTATCAAATCCCCGGTTGCAGTGGTGCCGCGATTAAAAGTATGACAGCGCAGGCAGGTTTCGTCACCCACACCGGCAAACAAGCGTATCGGCAGAATGTAAGAGCCGGTAGCTTGCGTATAGGTGAAGCGTGCCAGATCACGCAGCAGCTTGGCAGTTCCGCGCAGACCGGTCTCAGCGTGGCAGTCCAGGCAGGACTGCTCGCTGTGGGAGGAGGCTTGCCAAGTGTAATAGTGAGGACGCATGGTATGACACGCTCCGCAGAGACCGGCCGGGTTTCCCGTAAAATCTCCCAGCAAGACTAGGAAAGCCATAACACAAAGAAAGAGTAAAACTTTAAAGGCAGCCATGCCCTGCCTTGGAGAATGGGGCATGGCTGCTTCCTCCTCAAGCCATCTTTCATACCAATCCGGCCAATCCGGCGCTTGGCGGTCAAAGTCATTCGAAGAAGGGTGTTTGCTCATCTTGCTGACCAACTTCCTTCAATATATTTGATGTTCCGGCTCGGAAGCGTTTTGGGTGCGGACAAGTTTGCGCAGAGTAAACTTTTGCAGTTTTTGACCGTCCCAAGGTGAAAGAGAAACTGCCTTATGCGGGCAGAAACGGGCGCAAGCGCCGCAGGACAGGCAGAGAGATACGTGATGGTTAAGTGAGAGGTCTTCTTCTGTTTCCTCCATAACCAACGCTTTTGTCGGGCAGAGGACGGTGCAAGCGCGACAGAAATCACAGGCGGAGCTGATTTCCAGGCGGGCGAAAGGCAGCGCTTCCCCCACATTCAACATGCCCGGGAAAAGAGTCAGCAACTTTTCCCATAAACGTCGCCGAGCTGTCGTTGCTTTTTTTTCTTCCCAAAAGATGCTGCCTAACAGTACTGCGCCTCCCTTTGCGGTGCGTGTGGATTCTTGGCGCAAAAGCGTCAGGAAGTCGCGTCGGGAATAGGAGGACTGTTTTCCGCGGCATGATGTAAATTCTGCCGGCGGCGACGGCGAAATTGTCAGGACGAATTCGGGCAGATAAGAAGCAAGCTGTGTCGCCTGAGCAAAGTTATGGCAGAGCCGCCATGCAAGACGTCCTTCTTTATCTAGTGAACAGTCTTGGCAATGGCCGTGGTGCAGCCAAATTTGACGGAAGTTGAGCAGCGCTGGCAGCAACAATGCGGCTGGTTCCAGTGAGGCCAGGCAAGAGACGGTTACAGTACCGGTATAAGTCTCTTTTTCTGTTGCCTGGCAGGCTAAGCGTAAGCTCTCTTCTTTGGCACGTTGCCGGCGCATGGCGGCAAAAAGAGCAAAGATGTCGGTGGGAGAATCAATCGCTGCTACCGGACAGTTGGCGGCGCACAAGCCGCAGCCTTGACAGAGACGATGATTTTTCTTTAGGTCTTTGTCGATTGCGCTATGCGGACATCCATGCCTGCAAGCTTGGCAGGGGAAAGAGGGATAAAGGCCAATCAGGCAGGATGAATCTTTTGGGATATTCCCTTTTTCCATGGTCCGGCTAAAATAGCGCAACAGTGCATCGCCAAAGAGAGACATGGCTTACTCCTCGCAGAACTGTTTTAAGGATGCGGCATCCAGAACCAAGAAGGCTTCGGTGATTTTGGCCATACCTCGGTAAAATCCATGATTTGAGACGCGGACGACATCGGCGCAATATTTGGATACCCAAGTCAACATATGTTCTCTCAAAAAAGTTTCCTGAAGTTTCAAGGAAGCGAGCAATTGATCATGTTTCTTGCGTCGCGTAGCTTTGGCTGCCGCTCTGCAGAGCAATTGCATAAACTCGCACTCAACGCTAAGATGGTCTTCCATATATTTGTTTTCGCCTTCTTCCGGCAGGCTAAAGCCGGACTCATTAATAAAAATGCGTGCCTTCTCCCAGGCATCGCCCATGACACGCTTCCATTCCGAAAGATAGACGGAGGCGTAGGGATGAACAGTCTGGCAAGCACCGCGAATCAGCAGGAAGCTGTGCTCAGCCTGAAGTTCACGGACAAGTTGTTCTAAGCTTTTTCCTTCCGTCGACTGCTGTAACTCGTCTAAGCCTTGATCGAGCAGTGAAGTGTCGCTATCCTGGCTGCAGATAAAGCTTTTTAGATAAACAGGGAAATCCGCAGAGGTAAACCAACGCAGCCACTTTTCCGAGAGGGGATGGCTGTAAACCTCGGCCAAGGCGGCATAAAAAGCGGCGCGGTCTGTGCACCATTCCTTTGCGGCTGTTGCTTCTTCTTGGTTTAATACCAAAACAGAATCGTTAATCATAGAGAACCTCCTCGCGTAATTGTGCATTTTGTCACTTACCTGGACTCTCCTGCACCTTGAGCTTTCACTTCAGCGACGGATTACGCATTTGTTTTATATTTAAATTTATATTCTGGATGTAGAAGTCAACTCCTGCAGAAAATTCGCATGTTACGGCTGCTGACCTATGTTTCAAATAAAAGTAATTGCAATAGATATAAGCAATACATATGGTTAGCCTTTGTCGAGTGTGAAAGCTATCAATAAAGGAAGGCTAAAAGAGCGAAAACAAAAGCATTTTCAGGGGTTTTTCTACTTTGGCGCAGGTGTGGGAGAAGCGACTTTGGCGTGAAGTCGTGGCAGGACGAAGAGGGATATCTTTCACAAAGTGGCAGGATAATTACTTGTCGTTAACGAATTATGTCAAAGTATGTTATAGGTTGTAAAAGGAGAGAAATGGTTTGAAACTGTCGCAAATCGAAGCATTTTATATGGTTATTCGTTCGGGAAGCATTTCCCGGGCAGCAAGGCAGATGCATTTAACACAACCTGCGCTAAGTCTCCAGATTCGGGATTTAGAAGAGTACTTTTGTGTACAACTGCTTGAAAGGACTAATAAGGGGGTTAAACCGACGCCGGCAGGAGAACTTGTATATTACTACGGGCAGAAACTGATGAGTATGAAAGCTACGCTGTGCAGCGAGATTGAAAAATTACAGAGCAGCACGGCCAAACAACTGCGCTTAGGTGCAAGTACGGTACTAGGCGGCTATGCTCTTCCCTGCAGCATTCATTCTTTTAAGGAAAAATTTCCTCATGCTCAGATCAATTTATCTCTTGCCAACAGCCAAGCTGTGCTGGAAGCTTTGATGGAGGGAAATTTAGATATCGCCCTGATAGAAGGGCCGTTGCCCGAGGGTGTTGTCCTTTCTGCGGATGAGTTTGTCTCCCGCAGCATTGGGGAGGATGATTTAGTTTTGGTAGGCGCTCCTGCCCTCATCCCGGAGGGCAGGGAAGCGGTGACTTTGGCAGAGCTGCGGGGACTGCCGCTTTTGCTTAGGGAAAAGGGTTCCGGTGTCCGTTCTGCCATTGAGAAAGCTCTTCTTGTGCAAGGTGTGCAACCGGGTGAGTTGAATGTCATGATGGAGATTAACAGTTTGGATGCTATCAAGTCTACTCTGGGGATGGGGAAAGGGTACTCGATCATTTCTTATATCGGAGTTAGGAAAGAATTGTATTATGGCACGTTAAAGGCACTTACGGTTGAAGGGTTATCATATAGAAATGTTTTTACCATGCTGCATAAGCGCAGTGCCTTTCTTTCTCCTCTTGAAAAGGCGTTTATTGATTTCATGCGTTCTAAAGACAAAGGTTTCTGCTGATTTTATCGGCAGAGGTCCTTTTTTTTATGAGAGCGCTTTAAAAGGATGTGGTTTGCCTGATTCCTTTTGCAACAGTTAAAAAAGTCGTCAAGATAGTTGAAGGTCTGCTCAAAAATGTTCATTCCTGTCCGATTGTGATAGACTCTCTTGAGAAGTGGACGGCTTTTTTCATTATTGAAAAGAGCAGCACGACATTGGGTGCGGTCAAGGCGCTGAGGAAAGCAGATTTTAATACCGACGCCTTGGCTCTCTCCCGTTCTATTATTGAAAATCTTGCCAATCTAACGTATCTTTTCGATAAACCAGAAGAGCGCCTGGAATTATTTCTCAAATATGAATACATTGAGAAATATCAGGCGCTCAAGGAATTTGAGAGTGATTTTTCGACAGAGGCGATTCCAGAGGAATTGAGAGAGGAAATAAACGAGAACTATCACAAATATAAAAACATGTTTCCTAACAAATTCTCCTGGAGCGGGAAAAGCATTGTTAAAATGCTTTCTGAATGCTGTTTTCATTCGGATTTCGCTATGGTGTATAAAATGTCAAGCCGTTACCTGCACACATCTATCGGCTCGCTAAACAATTTTATCGAAAGCTGTCATGATTCTTCCGGCAAAAAGTTTCCTAGTGTAGACGATTTTCAGAAATTGAACAGGGAGGACGGAGATTTGGCACTGCTAATCTCCGCACTCGCCGTGTTCAACCTGATAGAATTGTTTTTCAAGATCTTCTTCACGGAATTACCGTCCAATTTTCTACAGGCTCAAGAGGAAATCTCCGCCCTTGTTTCCGGGCAGCAACTGTAAACTAAGCAGGCTTGTCCGGCTACTGCAAATTATAGATGCGTAAAAACAATTTAATCCCGAGCCAGGCGCCAAGGAAAGAAAAAAGGGCAAAAACCCAACCGCTGACGGAAAATGAGGCGATTGAGCTTAAAAAGGCTCCAATATTGCAGCCAAGAGCCAGTCTCGAGCCATATCCCATGAGTACCCCGCCTACTACAGAAACTATGGAATGTTTGAAAGAGCGAACCTTGCGAATACGCGCCTCGGATGCGCCTAAAGACGAGATTAGCGCGCCAAGAATAAAACCGAAATTAAGCAGACTTTCATTGGTGAGGAAAAATCCGGCGTCAAGGGCGTGTTGGTGGCGGGGTAGTTGGTAGTAAGCCCAGTCCGCAACGTTGCCGCCAAGTTGGCTAAAAACCCATGTGCCCCAGTAAGTAATGCCGGTGGTGACGGCAAAATACCTGCCGCGGCCGTAATAGAGCAGGGTGCTAAGGACAGCGATGGCAATTGCACCCGTTTTGTAAGACCATGCTTCACGGTAAATCTTGCGAATTGGCACAAATCCGGCAATTATATTTCCATGGGAATCTGCTTGTCTTGTTAGGCGTCGTAAATATAGATAAAGAAGTATCAGAGGACCAAGGTGAACTACAAGAGCCAAAGGCCAACCTAACTGGGCAGGGAGAAAGATTGTTGGAGACTGAAAGACAATCGGCAGCCAGAAGCTCTGATTCCATGCACCTAGGATTGAACCGATTAGGAAGCCGACCAAGGTGCCGTATTGTTGGATGTAGCCTTCGCCGAGGCGCATCAGCATTCCGGAGGCACAACTGGCGGCAAGTACCATGCCGATACCAAAGAGTGTGGCCCCAACTGCAGTGTGAATGCCAAAAGGGTCAGTGTCCAAGGGTAAGCTGTTGTTGTTTAAGGCGGAATAGAAAAAGATAACTATAAATCCCAATGAAGAAAGAGTTAAAAGTAGCACGATTGACTTTAAAGGTTCGATGCTGCGAAAAAGGATAAAGTCGCGGAAGGCAGCGCCGAGGCAAAAGCGGGATCTCTGGAAAGCGTACCCTAGTCCTAAACCCATCAGTAGGGAGAAACCCAAAATCCTCTGACCGGAGTAACTTAGAATATAACCGCTACCAATAACTAACGCCAAAAGGAGAAGGGAAGCAGCTGGCTGAAGGTCGTGTGTTTGAGATTGTGTTACATTTTTCACGTTTGTCTGCGCCTTCAATGTCCCTTCCCCCTTTTTCTCGTCTTTTTTTGTGCATATGAAAATGGTGCTGGAAAAGCCTTATATCGGTATACTTTACCGTTAGCCTTTTTTTTCAATTACTATTTCCCAGATACCTTTTGCTACTTGGGATATTTGCGTTTCAGCCGGCAGCTTCTTAAAATGCAAAGGAATCCCTTTCATCGCACAGCTATGGTCTGTAACGACTACGAGCCGATCGCCAGGCAGTAACGTTTTAAATAGTTTGTCAGATCTTAGAATAGGCAACGGGCACATTTCGCCCAGCACGTCAAGTTTAAATTCAGCCACAAAATTTCCTCCGTTATTTGCGTAGTGTTATTTGCAGATAAGCATATATAAAAGTTTAGGGAAATTATTTACTTTAGGTATATTTTCAACATTAAGCGAGCTGATTCCTGCAATCTTTACTTTAGAATAAATTATTGTCCGGCGCAGATGCGTAAAAATAGTTTGTAAAAACATGTATAACCTCCCTATATACGTAACCAAAATAGTATTGTACAAGGGAGGTTTTTTATGGGCAAAAATATGGGCAAAAAGATTTTGCTGACTCTTTTACTAATTCTATTGCTGTCTTCAGCTGCCATGGCACAGTCGGAAACCTGCAGGCAGTGCCACGAAGCAGTGGTGACGCCTTATCTGGCCGGGCCTCACGCTCAGATGGATTGTGCGCGTTGCCATGAGAACAGTCAACCGCATGCCGCGAATCCCACCACACGCCCCGGTGTTCGGGTGGAAGCGGCAACCTGCCGGGAATGCCACCAGTTGCAATATGAAAGTTACTTCAGCGAGGAGGGCACGGACAGGACGCCGCAAAAGCAGGAACGGTTTCCCCTTTTGCGCCGCCTGCTGGCAGGCCATCCTTTCGCCGAGGACTACCGGGAACCCCGTTCCCACATCAATATGCTGACAAGTTTTGTGGAAACAGCCCGTCCACGCTCCGCCACCTGTATGTTCTGCAAAAGCAGCGACGTTTACTGGCAGTGGAATCAAAACATTAATTACGAAAGCAACACGGGAGAATTGCTGGACCAGGGTGTTATCCGTAATCCCATTACGTGTGTTCAGTGTCACAGCCCGCACGTGGGTGGTCTCCGTTTTGTCCAGCCGGCGCTGCGGGAAGCAATCGAGCGGATGCCGGCGGAACATCCAGGCAAAGACGACCCGCTTCAATCCCGTGTGTGCGCGCAGTGCCATGTAAACTATAATTTTAATCCGCAAGCCAGAGGCATTGAGTTTCCCTTTGTCAAAGTTGCGCAAATGCCCGACTATATCCAAGGTATGAATGTCTGGCGTGAGACAAAAACGGGCGGCTGGGAGCATCCCGAGGTCGGCACCATGCTCTACAAAGTTCAACACCCGGAAACTGAACTATATTGGGGCAGTGTACATCACCAGCTCGGGGTCAGTTGTGCAGATTGCCACATGCCGAAACGGACGGCTGCAAACGGACAGCTTTACACAAACCACTGGCTCACGGGACCGCTTAATTTCCCTGAAGAAGCTTGCGGTCGTTGCCACCAGCAAACCGGTGAAGAACTGACTAACCGTGTCAGGGCAATTCAGGATGATGTGTATGGCCTGAAACAAACCGTCATGACTACCATGGATGCTGCGCTGGATAATTTTGCAGCCGCGCAGGATGCAGCCAATGTGAACGAAGAGCTTTTGGAAGAAGCAAGACAGAGCTACTTTATGGCCCACCTCTACTGGGAATGGATTGCCTCGGAAAACAGTGTGGGCTTCCACAACCCGGCAGAAGCCATAAAAGCGCTGGAGACGGCTAACCGTTTTGCCACAGAGGCACGTGACCAAGCTGCGCAGGCGGCAGGCGTAGCCCGTCCGGCACCGGCGCCGGCACGCCGTGTTCCCTGGATACCGCTCCTTTTGGGCTTGGCCGTAGTGGGCGGCGCCGCCGCTTACTTCATCAGCAGAAAAAAATAATCATAAAAGAAGAGTGGGCCTGCTTTTTGTGCTTGGAGTTGTTCCCGTTCGGCCACATACGTCTCATAGGAGATGGAGTAACACCGGAGATTCAGCAGCTGCCGCTCGAAGTATGGACGGACTGATGTCTAACGGTGCAGAAAAAAGAAAAGATCCTGCTATAGTGCGGGCGATCAGTCCTAAAACTATTATATTTCCATTAGCAGGGGCGCAGCAATCCCTGCTAACTTTTTATGACTCCAACTGTTTTACTTAGCCTTTTCTGTTCCCAATTCCGGCAGTTTCCAAAACCCCGAAACCCTTGATTTTATTGGTGCGAGAGGGGGGATTTGAACCATCACAGGCGTTACCGGCTTAGGGGCAAATATTGCTAATATCTATTATATGATGTATAATATGATGTATAATAGTTATTGGAGTGATTCGATTGAGCGAACTGGTTCGCAAGCAGGTTTATATCACCCAGTCTCAGGAAAACCTTTTGAAAAGAAAAGCAGCAGAGATGGGAGTAACCGAAGCTGAACTGATCAGGGAAGCCCTCGACAGTCAAATGTATACAATTGGTTACCCCCGACGCTCTGCTCAGAAATGGCAGGAAGAAGGGCAGTTCATTGAGGAGAGAATGGCCGGTAAGGAACATTCTGCTCAACGCACATGGAAACGGGAAGAACTTTATGACAGGTAAAGCCCTTATAGATACGAATGTGCTGGTCAATGCTTATGATCATTCCGATCCCGCCAAACAAAAAACCGCATTCACATTACTGGACAATTTGGTTAATTCCGGCAGCGGACTGATCAGTGGACAAATTCTTTCTGAGTTTTTTGTCACGGTCACAAGAAAAATACCCAATCCTCTTACTTTTGAACAGGCGGAGGCAAGAGTGGTTAATTTTTGCCAGATTTGGCCCGTTCTACAGATTACAGAGATGATTGTCCTGGAAGCTATCAGAGGTGTCAGAGCTCACCGTTTTTCTTACTGGGATGCCTTGATTTGGTCAACCGCCCGTCTTAACCAGATCGGCTTGGTATTTAGTGAAGATTTTACCCACGAGCAGTCAGTAGAGGGAGTTCGTTTCATAAATCCTTTCCATGCAGAGCAGTGATTGTACATGACGGGGTGTTTAACAGTATATCCGCAGTTACATTATATAGCTGTAATGTGTAAAAACATCTGCAGAAACAAGCTTTCCAGTTTATGCCAGAATTTCCTGATGTTTGTGGGAGAAAAAACGATAACGCAGTTCCCGGCGTTATTTTTTGAAAATTTTATATATTGTGGCAGGATATTTTTTTTTGCAGAGTATGGCAAGAGGATCCACCGTTTTGCCCGGCAAATAAAGAAGCCCAGCGAAATCGCAAGGGCCCAACGAAAAGCTAAGTTAATTGTGTCCAATTGGAGTAAACTGTTGTTAAACTGTTGTCAAAACCGTCTTTGCACCTGATTCCAGCGGTTTCCAAAACGCTGGAACCCTTGATTTTATTGGTGCGAGAGGGGGGATTTGAACCCCCACAGGCGTAATGCTCACTAGATCCTGAGTCAATCTTTTCTCGTTTCATGTAGTTTCATCTGGTTTCGTCTTACATAAAAAAAGCCCATTTTACGGGCTTTTTTTGCATTAAAAATGAAAAATTATGGACGAATTTTTCATCTAGTTTCATCGTATTTGTTGTCAAAATTGTTGTCAACTTTCAATAATTACTTATCAATTTCTATAATTTAGACAACAGCGCTACATTTTTGTAAAACTCTGAAATTCTAGGCAGGATATTCTCCATTTTTTGCAGAATATGTTATAATCTGGGTTAATTTACCTATTTTCCTGTAACTTTTCATCCAGACGACTTTTATTCAAGTAAATTTTAACTGTGGAGGTGAAGTACTCTTAGCAATGAAGTTTCATTCTGTTAGTTGCGTTCGTTACTCGTCCTACATATGTAGAGCAACACGAAAGTTCAAACCGAAAATGAGGAGGATGACAAAATTGCCTGTTCTTAATTATTGGAAAATGCGGAATAGTAGAAAATCAGTTTCTGTCCTGCTTATTGTCCTGATGCTTTTAAGCATGCTGCCGACAGGGGTGATGGCGGCCACGAACAATGCCGCCATTTCTCCGGATACAGCGGAGTATGACCTTGCCGCTCCGGCCGATGTTGAAACCGTCATTACCTGGAACGATGCCACTGAGGTAACATCCGTCGTGTATGGCGGGACAACGCTGACTGATGCCGTTTATAGTGTTGTTTACATTGACCCAAATACCGCGACGTTGGCTATCTTGCAGCCCTTCATCGCGGGCCTTACCCCGGCAGTAGGTGACACGTTGGCCTTCACCATCAACTTTGATATAGGCGTCCCTGCCACCTTTACGGTGACGGTGGTTGATAACACACCACCACTGCCGCCGCCTGTGGTCAATGCCGCCATTTCTCCGGATACAGCGGAGTATGACCTTGCGGCTCCGGGAGATGTAAGCACGACCATCACCTGGAACGATGCCACTGAGGTAACATCCGTCGTGTATGGCGGGACAACGCTGACTGATGCCGTTTATAGTGTTGTTTACATTGACCCAAATACCGCGACGTTGGCTATCTTGCAGCCCTTCATCGCGGGCCTTACCCCGGCAGTAGGTGACACGTTGGCCTTCACCATCAACTTTGATATAGGCGTCCCTGCCACCTTTACGGTGACGGTGGTTGATAACACACCACCACTGCCGCCGCCTGTGGTCAATGCCGCCATTTCTCCGGATACAGCGGAGTATGACCTTGCGGCTCCGGGAGATGTAAGCACGACCATCACCTGGAACGATGCGAGCACCGTTACGGCCGTTCATCATGGCGTAACCGAGCTTACGCTAGATACCGACTATACGTTAACAGGCGCAACACTGACCATCTTGGATGCCTACATCGGCGGTCTTACCCTGGCGGAAGGCACTGTTCTGCCCTTCACCATCAGCTTTGACGTGGGCGACCCTGCCACCTTTACGGTGACGGTGACTGATATACCGCTCACCGGCGCCATCTCCGGTACGGTGACTGATGGAGTATATGGAGTGCCGGGTGCTATAGTAGAAGTTCTTTGGCAGGACACCTATGGGGACTGGTTCCCTGCTGCTGAAAGCGCTCTAACCGATGACAGCGGCAACTTCACAATAATTGATATTCCATCGGGCAACTATCTGGTATGGGTTTCCCCCCCGCAGGGAAACCTCTATCTGCTGCATTTTGCAGTCAATGTTGATGTTGCACCAGGCCAGACAACCACATTAGAACCAATAGTGTTGCCTCTTGGCGGTGCCATCACCGGCACGGTGACGGATTCGAGCGGTGCTGGGGTGAAAAATGCAACTGTTGTAGCCTGGCAGGACATCTATGGCGATTGGTGGTATGCTGAAACTGACTTAAACGGTAGCTTCACAATATCGAATCTTCCTGTTGGCGACTATGCAGTGAAGGTCTATCCCCCGCCGACAGAGCTCTACCTACTGCCTGTTACAGTCAATGGTGTAACTGTAGACCAAAGTGAGACAACCGAATTAGGCTATATTATATTGCCTAACGCATTGACTGCGGTAGAAGAGGCGGAAGTCGCAGTTGCCACACTTACCACTCAGGCAGAGGTTGACGCTGCCCAGGCGCTGCATGACGAGGCGCTTGCACTGGTTAATGCCCTGCCTGATGAAGGAGCCAAACACGAGCTGCTTAGCAGGCTGTTTGCCGTGCAAGACGCAATCTGGATGGCCAAGAGGCCTGTCATTGAAATAACATATCCTGCTGATGGCGTGCCGGCCACAACGACGCAAGTTACTGTGAGCGGACGTGTTTACAGCAGGCTGGGCAACGAAGTAATTGCTCAGGCATGGCGGGGACTGTATTTTGATGAAGAACTTACCGTAACAGCTGATATCTATGGCAACTTTGTATTTGACCTCTTGTGGAAGCAGGGTACATCATCGTGGCAAGGACCTTCTGTTGGCGGAGTGCCCTTAGAGCTGTATGGCTGGGAGTACATTTTTGAGGGGAACTTTAGTCGGGGCATTCGTTATATGGGCACAGTTGCTCCAGGTGCAGTAGTAACTTTCAGGTATCACGGGTATGAAATGATTGGTGAAGCTGATCTACTTGATTTGGATGGCGAAGGCGACTTTGCCTGGGATGCCTTTTTTGAAGTCGGGGAGAATCACTTCATCATCGAGGCATGGGACCAACATGATAACTTCGCGCAAGCTATCCGCACGGTTACTGTACTTCCCGCGCCTGTGTCTGTAACAATCACCCCGTCCGCAACAACGGTTAACACCGGTCAATCCGTAACCTTCAGCGCCACCGTGGGTCCGTCAGGCGCCCACCAGAGCGTGACCTGGAGCGTTTACTCCGGTCCGGGAACGATAACTCCCGCTGGCGTCTTCACCTCTCCCACTGCAGGCACGTCCGTTATCCGCGCCACATCCACTGTTGATTCAACAGTTTACGGACAGGCCACCGTTGTAGTTGCAGCCCCAGCCGTTCATTTGCCTCCGGCACCTGCACCTGCGCCAACGCCTCCCGCTCCAACTCCCCCGACTGTAGTTGAGCAGCCTATTGTTGTTGGACAACCTACGGAAGTAAAATTAGAAAACTTAGTGACCGTTACTATAACAGCAGGAGCCGTTACCGGCGAAGCTCCCAAAATTACTGCACAGGTTATGACGGAAGCGGCTGCTGCGCCGTTATTGGCCGCAGCGACCGGAGCAGGTCTTACCGCAGCAAGTGAAGTTGTGGTGCTGACCATGACCGGCGGTGAGTTCACGGCGCCGGTGCAGCTGACACTGAACTTTGACGCCGCTAAGATTGCTACAGGCCGGGTACCGGGCGTGTTCGTTTACAATGAGCGTACCGGGCGCTGGATATTCCTTGGAGGACAAGTCGTAGGCGGTACAATTACCGTTACTGTAGACAGGTTCTCGAAATTTGCGGTGTTTGCCACGAAGCCTTTGCCGCCGTTGACTGATATTGCTGACCACTGGGGTAGGGGTTCTATCAAAACCCTCACCGGTATGGGCATTCTCAGCGGTTTCCCGGATGGTAGCTTCAATCCAAACGCCAATGTTACCAGGGCAGAGTTTGTTAGCATGCTGACGCGTGCTCTGGGTCTAGAGGCGAAGCCAAAAGCAGCAGCCAGATTTACAGATGCAACTGGTTGGGCGCAAGGCGCAATTGGTGCGGCTGCAGAAGCAGGCTTAGTTGCCGGTTACGCTGATGGGACGTTTGCTGGCTCCCGCCTGATTACCAGAGCGGAGATGACTGTAATTCTGCAGCGTGTGATCCGCAAAGGCTTAGTGCCGGTTAATTGGAGTGTGGGCACTGACTTTGCTGATGTGCAAGTTCTCCCGGCCTGGGCTGCGGATGGAATCAGTACGGCCAGCAGAGCCGGCTTGGTGCGTGGCTTCCAGGATCGGACTTTCCGTCCGGGAAGTGCGACTACCAGGGCAGAAGCGGCGGCTATGCTGTATCGTCTGGTAGCTGAAAGATAACAGTTATATTTATAGAGCCCTGCCAACAGGCAGGGCTCTTTTTGCGGGAGGGATATACAGATGGGCAGAAAGAGCAGGCAAAAGCGGGCGGCAAAGCAGGCGCCCAGACGGGAGGAGACTTTCAGCAACAGTAATTTAAGCGCAACGGTGTTTGGAGCGCTTTGCCTGTTGCTGGCATATCCCGCTTATTTCAGGGGGCTGTATTTCAGCGGAGAGTTGCTTTTTACTCATGTGTTTACCTGTGTGCTCCTGATATTATGGTGGTTTGTTAAGTTTCGACGAAAAGACTATTCTTTTGTTAACACACCGCTTGACTATTGTTTCCTGGGGTTGGCGGCCGTTTACCTGCTTTCTCTGTTGGTGGCAATAAACCTTAGGGGAGCGATAGAGGAATTTTTGAAAGTAAGCAATTTCTTTCTTGTTTATTGGCTTGTGAGAGAAGTGAGTGAAAACAAAAAACATGTTCAAGTCATTCTTAATGTACTTGTGTTTTCTGCTCTTGGCGTGGCTTTGCTAGGACTTGGAGCTTTGGCCGGCACCTGGGAGCTGGCGGGCGGAATTAGAGACGGCCGTATATTTTCCACAATACAATACGCGAACAGCCTGGCCGCCTACATGACTAGTACTTTCTTTTTGACTCTTAGCCTGTTTTATAACGCCACGCCTCGTTGGAGAAGAGTCTACGCAGCGACAGCTCTGTTATTGCTGGTCACGACTATTCTCACTCATTCTCGTGGCGGGTGGTTGGTTTTGGCAATTTTTGTACCGTTTTCTTTCTTTTTAAATTGGCGTGCAAGTAAGGAAACAGTAAGGTGCACGATGATTATAGTGCTTGTCGGTCTGCTAAGTGCGCTGCCTCTAGGTCTTTTGGCTGGAAGAAGCGGGCTTTTCTGGTTGATCATGCTGACAAGTGTGACGGTCAGCCTGTTCCTAATTGAACGGCCGCTTAACAACCGGATTGTGCTCCCTATAATTGTGGTCTTGCTAATTGTAGTGTTTAGCGGCGCAGGAGTATATGTGAGGCAACAAGCTGCCGCACCACTACAACTTGTTCATCACCTTGCAGAACCAAAAACGGAAAAATTTTGGGAGGAGCGAATAAAAGTGCTCCCTGAAGCAAATTATACGCTTTCCCTGGAGTTGCTGGCCACCGGAGCGGATGAGCAGCCTTACGGCTGGCGGGTGCGGGTTTTTGGCATTAGTGTGGATGGCAGGAGGATAACGCTGTCCAATGTTAGGGGGATGAGGAAGGAAGCTTGGGAAAGCAGAAGTTTCTCTTTTTCAACACCGCCAGAAGTGGGTACGCTAGTTGTTCAGTTAGTTAATGCCTATCCCGGAATTGATTTACAAGCTAGAGACGTATATCTAGCCGGAGGAGGGAAAACAGTCCGGCTCGATTTTCTCTGGCATAGAGTTTTGACGCATGCTCTCTATAGCAGGATTGTTTCTTTTTCAATACAGGATAGCACCGTCCAGGAACGGCTGCGTTTTTACCGTGATGCCTGGGCAATTGTGCAGGACTACCCGCTGCTTGGGCTTGGCGGACAGGGATGGCAGTCGCGCAATTTTCAGTATCAGTCCTCTGCTTATTTGAGCAAGAAAGTCCACAATCATTTTCTGCAGACGTGGGTAGACGCGGGAATCGGCGCAGTTTTATTTTTCCTGGGGATGATTGTTTCATTTGCTTTGTTATGTGTAAGGCTTATTCGCTTCTCCGCTGACAATGAGCAGAAAATGTTGGCAACAGCGCTTTTGCTCGCTTTTCTCTCGGTGGTGACGCACAGTTTGTATGACTTTAACTTCTCTCTAGGTGCTATCGGCATTTATGTGGCTGCGGTAATGGGATTAGGCGCATCGCTTTCGTTTGTAAAAAAAGGCGGCAACTTACTGGCGCCTGGCTTGAATGTGGTTGCAGTTATGTTAATGTTAATTCTTTCAACAGTTTTGTTGCTGGGGCATACTGAACATCAGACAGGCAGGCGAATGCTGCTGGAACAACGGGTCGGTGAAGCGCTTGTTCATTTAGAACGGGCTGTACGGCTAGATCCGCTAAACGCTGAATTCAGGCTTGAGTTGGCGAGTGTCTATGAGGGGGTCGGGAGAGTACGTTCAGATAATGATATACTCCAAAAAGCAAAAGTTCAATTTGAACGGGTACTTTTTTTGGATCGTTATCACCCACGTTCCAGCCACCTGTACGGTACTTTTTTAATAAATAACGGACAATTTGACGAGGGGTTGAATTATCTGATGCAATCACTGCAGCTTAACCCGCGCTTTGGCAGGGCATATGCTCTGTATGCAAGACACTGCCTTGACAAAGCGTTAGAGCTATATTTTGCCGGGGAAAAAGAGAGAGCTGCAATCTACTTAGAGAAGATTATGCCGCTTGAGGCGAAACTGCAAGAGTATGCGCCGGGAAACCTTGCTCTGGCTCTCTCGCTTGGGCAAACCCATTTTATGCTTGGTCGAGATAATCAGGCTGAAGAATATCTGCAAGCGGCACTTGCTTTTGACAGAGATCGTGCCAGTGCCGCCATGACATTGGCAGCACTATATAAGCATCTTGGAAAAGGTGATAAGTCTCAGGAGTATTTCAACAAGGCGCTCACTTTGGAGCAGCAGAGTGTTAGCGTTTATCAAACATTTGTACGTGTTAGAACTCCGCTATAATGACATAGTGCTGAGCCTCTGCGCTTTGGCATAAAAATTTTTGAAGATAGCAGAGCAAACAAAGAAGCCTTGCGAAATCGCAAAGGCAGAATGAGAAGCTAAATTAATTTTGTCCAATCGAAGTAAACTGCTGTCAAATTGTTGTCAAAACCGTTTTTGCACCTGATTCCAGCGGTTTCCAAAACGCCGGAAGCCTTGATTTTATTGGTGCGAGAGGGGGGATTTGAACCCCCACAGGCGTAATGCCCACTAGATCCTGAGTCTAGCGTGTCTGCCGTTCCACCACTCTCGCATTGAGTGGTGAGCCATGATGGACTCGAACCATCGACACCCTGATTAAAAGTCAGGTGCTCTGCCAACTGAGCTAATGGCTCCTGTTAAAAGAAGGTGGTTAAGCACCCTGTGAGAGTAATTGGCTGGGGCGGCTGGACTCGAACCAACGCATGCGGGAGTCAAAGTCCCGTGCCTTACCGACTTGGCTACGCCCCAGTAAAATATGGTGGAGAGGACTGGATTCGAACCAGTGAAGTCTGAGACAACAGATTTACAGTCTGCCCCCTTTGGCCGGCTTGGGTACCTCTCCACAAAAATAGTGCATTTGGAGCCGGCGATGGGACTCGAACCCGCAACCTGCTGATTACAAGTCAGCTGCTCTGCCAATTGAGCTACGCCGGCGTCTCGTTTTGCGACAATATACAGTTTACCACACTTTCAAGGGCGAGTCAACCGCTAAAGTGAGTGTGTTGTAAGCGTATTTTTTTAGCGATAAGTGTGAAATCCTAGAGAAGGAGTCTGTTTAGAGGAGGTTGAAAGCTGTATGAATGAGAACGAATTTACACAAATCTTTGCTGCTTTGCAAGGGGTAGAAGAAGAGCTTGAAAATATAGGTGAGAATCAGGAAAAACGTCAGGATTGTTTAAAACATCTTTTGGAACTCCGCAAACGCATGGATCATTGCGTAGAGCTCTGGTTGCGTTTTGAAGAAAAAATCAATGAAATTCAGGAGAGATTTGATTTTTTGCTGCCGGATGAATTGCCTGAATCCTTTTTACAAGCATATGCAAAGGCGTTGCCGGAAAATATGCTGACACCTGTGTCTCTTGACAGAGGTGTCGGTCAGCCGCTGTTGCTGCATTTTGATAATGAAGCCTGCATCCGCTCATTTAGACGTGGTCTGGGATTTCTGGAGTTGGCTATGATGGATGAGGCGATTGAGGAGTTTGAGGCTGTTATAGAACATGAGCCAGATTTATTGTTGGCTCACCTTTGTCTTGGTGTGGCATATGCTGAACGAAAGATGGCGGATGAAGCTATGCGTGAATTGCGACTTGTTCAGGCGCTTACAGGAGATCCGCAAACGCATGCAATTGTTCACAATGCGCTTGGAAATGTTTATGCAGACGGAGAGCAATATGAGTTAGCTTTGGAAGAGTTCAGCAAAGTAATTGAACTGGATGCTGAGTTTTCAGTAGCCAGATTCAATCTTGGTGCTGTCTATTATAATTTAAAACAGTATGAGAAAAGTATTCTTGCTTTTGAGGAAGTTAAAGTTGACTTTCCTAAAGACTGGGAGGTATATTTTTATCTTGGCAAAGGATACAAAAGGCTGGGAGATGAAGAGCAGTCGCTGGCAAATTTTTTAAAGGCCTCATATCTAGCCCCGCAAGAGGTTTCTGTTTTATATGAGTTGGGAGCTGGTTATGAGGCTTTGGGTGAAACGCGCAAAGCCATGGAATATTTTTATCGTGCAAAAAGACTGTCTCAGTTTGTCGAGCAGGAGAAAGAGAGGATTACTTGAAGAAATTAAGCGCTTGTGCAGGAAAATAAAGCCTGATGCAGAAAAGTGTAAATTTAGGGTTTCTTGCCCTCTAAGTAAAAAGGAGGCATTCTATGAGCACAATCCGCAATCCAAATTTAGCTCCGGAAGGAAAATTAAAAATTGATTGGGTTAGTCGACATATGCCTGTTCTAAACGAGCTGGCAAATGATTTTCGTCAAACGAAACCTTTTGCCGGGCTGCGTGTGGCTATTTGCTTGCACTTGGAAGCCAAAACTGCCTATATGGCAAAAGTTATTCAGGAAAGCGGCGCCCAGGTTACTATCACAGGCAGTAACCCGTTATCCACCCAGGATGATATTGCTGCCGCCCTTGTGGCTGATGGATTAACGGTTCATGCTTGGCATGATGCTACAGCGGCTGAATATGAGGAACATTTGCACAAAACTTTGCAAAGTGAACCGCATTTAATTATCGATGATGGCGGCGATCTGGTGACTTTACTTCACACGAATTATCAGCAGCTCATTCCCAATGTGCGCGGCGGAGCGGAAGAAACCACAACGGGCTTAGCCAGACTCAGGGCTATGGCTGCTGACGGGGTGTTGAAAATTCCGATGATTGCAGTTAATGACGCTTATTGCAAGTATCTCTTTGATAATCGTTACGGCACCGGACAGTCAGTCTTGGAGGGGATTATTAGGGCTACAAATTTGGTGATAGCAGGGAAGACTGTTGTGGTTATCGGTTATGGCTGGTGCGGCAAAGGGGTTGCTCTGCGGGCCAGAGGTATGGGTGCGCGTGTAATTGTCTGTGAAATTGATCCTATTAAAGCAGTTGAGGCGGTAATGGATGGAAATGCCGTCATGCCTCTGGCAGAAGCTGCCGTTAGCGGCGATATTTTTATTACCGTGACCGGTTGCCGAGACGTTATTACAAAAGAACATTTTAAATTATTAAGAAATGGTGCTATTTTATGTAACGCCGGACATTTTGATATTGAAATTGACAAGCAGAGCTTGGCAGAACTGGCGAGTGGTAAGCGCTTGGCTCGGCGCAACGTGGAAGCGTATGAGTTTGACGGAAAAACAGTCTACCTAATCGCCGAAGGAAGGTTGGTAAACCTGGCTGCGGCTGACGGTCACCCCTCAGAAATTATGGATATGTCTTTTGCTCTCCAGTTGGAAGCGCTTAACTATCTTAACGATAACTACGGTAATTTGACAAATGATGTTCTGCCGCTGCCATCCGCGCTGGACGAAAAAGTTGCACGCTGTAAATTACGTGCACTAGAGATCAGGATTGATACTTTATCGCCTGCGCAAAAGTGTTATCTTTCAAGTTGGAAAGCAGAATAGGGGGAAATTATGACTATACAACTTGCCATTATCGGCGGCACAGGAGTTTATGACCCCAAGATGATGGATGCCATGCAAACAATTGAAGTGGAAACACGCTACGGAAGAGCGCTGTTAACTCAAGGTGAATTCAAAGGAAATAAAATTCTGTTTTTGGCGCGCCACGGGACAGAACACGGCACACCGCCTCATAAAGTTAATTATAGGGCAAACATTGCGGCGTTGGTTAAACTTGGCGTCACTCGCGTTGTGGCTACTGCTGCCGTAGGTTCACTTAATGAGAAGATGCCTCCGGGAACGATGGTTCTTTTGAACCAGTTTCTCGACTTTACAAAGGCAAGAGAAGCTACTTTTTTTTCCGGCGGTGATGCCGGTGTGATACATACTGACTTTACTGAACCGTATTGCGCTGATCTGAACGCGATTTTAGTTGCGGCAGCGAAAAATACAGGTTTAGAAATATTAACAGGTGCCACCTACGTCACGACAGAAGGGCCGCGCTTTGAGACTCCGGCTGAAATAAGAATGTATAAGTTATTGGGCGGTGATCTGGTAGGAATGACAAATGTGCCGGAGGTTGTTTTGGCTAGGGAAGCTGGCTTGTGCTACAGTACAGTGGCTTTGTCGACCAATTTTGCTGCCGGAATTTCCCCCGCGGTATTAACCCATCATGAAGTGCTGGCTGTGATGGCAGAAAATGTTGAGAAAGTCAGGCGCCTTTTGATGGAAGCGATTCCGTCACTGCGCATGGAAAGAGACTGCCGTTGCCGCGAACTGGGCAGCTCAATCCTGATATAGGTGAATCAAATGGATGCAATCCGTTTCGAAAGAAACAAACTGATGTTATTGGACCAGCGATTACTTCCCGCTGAAGCAATTTATTTGGAATATAGTGATTGGCGTACGACCGCAAATGCAATCAAGGAAATGGTGGTGCGCGGAGCTCCTGCTATTGGCGCAGTAGCCGCGTTTGGCATTGCTTTGGCAGCCGATGAACTCAAAGACGCTGATACGTCCGGTTTTTTTGCCGGCTTGACGGTGGCGGCGAAAGGATTAAAGGCTGCACGGCCTACAGCAGTAAATTTGGCTTGGGCAGTTGAGAGGATGTTGGCTGTGGCAAAAAGCCAAAGCGCTTGTTCTCCCGCACAAATAGCAAAAATTTTGCTGGAGGAGGCAGAACAGATTGCTCAGGAAGACCTGCTGGTCAACAAAAAGATTGGCGATTTTGGTGCGGCACTGATCCCTGATAATGCCAGAGTGCTAACTCATTGTAACGCAGGCGCATTGGCTACCGTGGCTTATGGCACTGCGCTTGGCGTTGTTCGTAGTGCTGTGGCGGCCGGAAAGCAAGTCAGTGTCTATGCAGATGAAACTCGTCCTTACCTGCAAGGCTCTAGGCTGACAGCATGGGAATTGAGCCGTGAGAATATTCCTGTAACCATAATTGCCGACAATATGGCAGGTTTTTTAATGAAACAGAAGAAGATTGACCTTGTGATAGTGGGCGCCGATCGCATTGCCGCAAACGGCGATGTTGCAAATAAAATAGGCACCTATTCCTTGGCGGTATTGGCTGCGGCTCATCAGCTGCCGTTTTATGTGGCGGCACCCTTTTCCACGTTTGATTTAACTTTAGAAACCGGTGAGGAAATACCTATTGAGGAAAGATGCGAGACAGAACTAACTCATTTTTACGGCAAAAGAATTGCGCCGGAGGGGGTAGGTTGCTATAATCCCTCTTTTGATGTCACACCTGCAAATTATCTAACGGCTATTATTACTGAAGCCGGAATTATTTATCAACCTTCCACAGAAAAAATTCACTCTTTTTTCAAGGAGGCGGCTGATGACCTCCTCTAGGAAAGAAGTTATTGAGACAACTAAATTGATGTGTCGGGATAATCTGGTGTTTGGTACTTGGGGGAATGTTTCCGTCAGGGAAGGCGAAAACAGGATGTTAATTACGCCAAGCGGCATGGATTACGGTTTGCTAATGCCGGAGGATTTAGTCAGCATTTCATTTGACGGGCAGGTTCTTGAAGGTCTTTGGCAGCCGTCGTCGGAATGGCGCGTCCACGCGGCTATTTTCGCTGGCAGGCCGGACGTGCGAGCCATTGTTCATACCCATAGCGTTTACGCCACCGCTTTTGCCGTGGCGCGCCAGTCTATTCCGCCTGTGGTTGAAGATATGGCTCAGGTGGTGGGCGGCGCTGTGGATGTGGCTGACTATGCATTGCCGGGAACTGAGCAGTTGGCTGAAAACGTCTTATCTGCCTTGGGAGCAAAAAGTGCGGTTATTTTAGCAAGTCATGGCCTTGTGGGAGTGTCTGCCACCTTGGGCGAAGCATTAAAAGTTTGTCAGATTGTGGAGAAAACCGCACAAGCAGTTCTGTTTGCTCGTCAGTTGGGGCTGGTGTATTCTTTGAGCGAAGAAGATATTATAACAATGCGCAGCTTTTATCTTACGTCATATGGTCCAGGCAAGCGGGGGAGGTAAAAAAATGAAGACACTGATACGTGAAGTAACAGTCATCACCATGCAAGACAACAACGAGATTATTCGCGACGCAGATGTGGTGGTGGACGGACAGACTATCTCATATGTCGGCCCGCAGAAATTATGGGAAGAAAATTTTGACCGAGTGATTAGCGGTCGAGACAAACTTTTACTGCCAGGTTTTGTCAATGCCCATGGTCACGCGGCTATGACCTTGTTTCGTTCTTATGCCGATGATCTACCTTTGATGGATTGGCTGCAAAAACGCATCTGGCCGGCGGAAGGCAAGTTGAAACGGGAAGACGTTTATTGGGGTACGATGCTTGCGATTCTTGAAATGATAAAATGTGGCACCACCACTTTTACGGATATGTATTTCTTTATGGACCAGGTCGCGGAAGCAGCGGAAGAAGCAGGAATTAGAGCTGTTTTAGCCAGGGGTCTTATCGGTATCGGAGAGACGGCAGATAAAGGACTTGAAGAAAGTGAACAGTTTATAAAAACTTGGCAGGGTCGGGGACACGGCCGGATTACCACCATGTTGGGTCCTCATGCCCCATATACATGTCCGCCTGAATTTTTGCGGCGCGTCATGCTATTACAAGAGAGTTTGGCAGTGCCGATTCATCTCCATCTTGCGGAAACAAAAGATGAAGTGGAGCGCATTAATCAGGAATATGGTGTTTCTCCCACAATGCTCCTGAAAAATATCGGATTGTTCGAGAGACCAGTCCTGGCAGCCCACTGTGTTCATCTAAGTGAAGAAGATATGGAAATTTTAAAAGAATATAATGTCTGTGTGGCTCACAACCCGGGCAGCAATTTAAAGTTGGGCAGCGGGATTGCGCCAGTACCTGATTTGCTCAGTCGTGGGATAACTGTAGGTCTTGGTACTGATGGTGCAGCCAGTAATAATAACTTGGATATGATCGAAGAGATGCGGCTTGCCGCTTTGATTCATAAGGGTAATCGCATGGATCCTACTGTTGTTTCTGCGCGAAAAGCTTTGGCCATGGCCACCCGAGAAAGCGCTAAAGCGGTTTTTCTGGAAAAGGTGGGTGTTGTCGCGCCGGAGATGAAAGCAGACATAATAATGCTTGACTTACAGCGGCCTCACTTGACGCCTCAACATGACCTAGTGGCTCATTTGGTCTATGCTGCTCAGCCTGCTGACATTGTCATGGTAATGGTAAATGGACAAATAATATCGGAAAAAGGAGAAATGACTACACTAGACGAAGAAAAAATCATTTTTCAGGCGCATCAGCGTGCTTTGCATCTCGTTCAGTAAGAAATAACAGTATAAATTGCATAAATTTTCGTTTGCATAATAATAAACGAAGCCAGGGGAAGTCCCGGGCTTCGTGGCGAAATTATCTGTTCGTTTCTGCTCGCATACGCCGCAATACTTCACCGATTTGATCAAAGAATGCGCTGATTGGCTCACCTCGTTGGATACCGCGGCTGATTTCTTGCAACTGTTTGATAATATCCGGATTGGCGGAGACGTACGCACTAACAATGCGTGGTTGCCGTTCTTCGACAAGTTTAGCAACTTCTCTTTTGATTTCAACTTCATTGCGGGCTGTGTCTCGCTCCAGTGTAATCCCTACCATAGCAAGGTTGGCAATTACTATTGCAACTGCGTTCTCTACACCTTCAACTCTAGTGGCGGCATCAGCAATCTGTTCCGCAAGATCCATTGCCTCAGGCGCCGGTTGTCGCGGTTGGACGTTTAAATCCGGAGCAGGCACGGCAGGTTGTTGTTGAGGAACTTGGATTTCCGGTGCTGGAGCGGGGTCTGGTCGGCGCTCAGGTTCCGGCCGGCGGAAGGGCGGACATCCGCTCGTGAGCAGCGTGGCAATCAGGAGAACGGTTAGGATCAGAATTATACGTTTGTTTTTCATCGTTTCACCTCCTCGTTATGCTGAAGCTAGTTTTTGAATTTGCCTAGTTTCTTATACGTTAATTCTTGTATCGCCGAAATTGACACACTCTATGGCATAAACTATAATTGAAAGAAGTTTTTAAACAACGGGGGGATTGGCTTGCGTATACTTCTAACTAATGATGACGGCATTTTTGCTGAAGGTTTGCATGTCCTAGCCCGAGAAGTCAACAAGATTGCCGAAATTCATGTAGTCGCACCAGACCATGAACAAAGCGCCACAGGCCATGCTATAACCATGCACCGGCCATTACGCGCTGAAAGAGTAAAGTTTTTGCACTCAACAGATTTGCCGGCTTGGGCTGTGAATGGCACACCTGCAGATTGTGTTAAATTGGCAGTAGAGTCTATCTTGCCGCACAGGCCTGACCTGGTTATTTCAGGAATAAACAGAGGCGCTAATCTGGGAACCGATGTGCTTTATTCCGGAACTGTTTCAGCTGCCATCGAAGCGGTAATTCTTGGCATACCTGCTATTGCCGTTAGTCTGACGGAGTATTACGAACCCCGCTTTGAATATGCCGCCGAGTTCGTGGCACGATTGGCTACTGTGCTTTTGAAACAGGGAGCGGCTTGTGACACGCTTTTGAATGTTAACGTTCCCGGTTGCGATCGCGAAAAGGTAGCAGGCGTTGTCATCACCAAGCTTGGTGTTAGGCAATATAAGAATGCTTTTGAAAAAAGGTCTGACCCTCGCGGCAGGAGTTACTATTGGCTGGCAGGAGAACTAGTTGATACAGAGCATGACGAAGGCAGTGACGTGGCAGCCATCAAGCAGTCTAAAATATCTATAACGCCCATTCAACACGATCTTACCAACTATAAACTTATTGAAGGCTTGAAAGAGTGGAGCATTGAACTTTAAACAAGGAGAAGTGGCAAGAATGGAGAACAGAGGCAAACTAGAACTTATGGCAACATTGAAATTAAAAAACAACGAGGAATTTTATCGGGTAGTCGATTTCCTTAACCGGAATCTAAAATCCCATAACCTGATGTTTGGCTTAACGAAAAAGGATAATGAACTAACATTTTCGATTTATGAAGTATAGGGGGTGAATCGTTTGCCCGCTCTGATTAAGCAGGGGCAGAACCGCTACTTGTTGCCTAAGGAAGGGGCAATGAGGGTGGATGCCCTTGTTTTTTTGAATGAAAGGCTGTACGCCGAGCTCAAAAATGGTGGACAAGAACTTCAACAACTCTGCGACGCTGCCGCACTGCCAGGAGTTTTTAGCCCTGTACTTGGCATGCCGGACATTCACGCAGGCTTTGGTTTGCCAATTGGTGGGGTGCTTGCCATGCGAGTTGAAGACGGTGTGGTGTCATCTGGCGCAGTAGGAATGGATATTAACTGTGGCGTACGTCTGCTCTCTACCAATTTGTCCTGTGATGCTTTGGACAAACCAACTATCCGCGCCTTAATGGATGCGGTGGAAAAGAGGGTGCCGACAGGTGTCGGCCGTAAATCCCGTCATAACCACCTCGGTAGGGAAGCGTTGCCAGAGGTCCTGGTAGACGGTGCATTAGCGCTGGTTAAAAGGGGATACGGCAAAATTGACGATCTGGAATGTACGGAAGAAGGTGGGCGGTTTGAAGGTGCAGATCCGGCAGCCGTGACGCCATATGCGCTGCAGAGAGCCGTACAACTTTCTACCCTTGGGGGCGGAAACCATTTTTTAGAATTTGGCACTGTGGATGAAGTGCTGGATAGTGATACTGCTGTCGCTTTTGGTCTGCAAAAAGGAATGTTTACCGTTATGATTCACACCGGCAGTCGCGGGCTTGGACACCAGATTTGCACTGATTATACAGAGATTATGAGAAAGGCCGCAAAGCGCTACGGGATTAACCTTCCTTCAGCCGGATTGGCCAGTTGCCCTATTAATTCAGCCGAAGGACGAAACTATTTGGCGGCCATGGCCTGTGCCGTCAATTTTGCGTTTGCCAATCGTCAGCTTATCACTCACGATATTCGTGAGGCTTTTATCGACATTTTTCGTTCTTCTGTTGAACTTAAAGTGGTTTATGACGTTGCTCACAATATTGCAAAGTTTGAAGAACATTTTGGTCAAAAGTTGCTTGTTCACCGAAAAGGAGCGACAAGAGCGCTGCCACCCAAACATCCGCAGAATTCGAAACAATTCGAGAAGACCGGGCATCCCGCTATTATTCCGGGCAGCATGAATTCACCGTCTTATATTCTAACGGGAAGGGATGCGGTTCGTGAGACATTTTGCTCTGTCAATCATGGAGCAGGCAGAGTGATGTCGCGTTCTTATGCGCGCAAAAACATTAGTGCGGAAGCTTTTTTGTCATCAATAGGCGAAGTGATGCTAAGTACCAGAAATGTGCGTCAGCTGCTTGACGAAGCACCGTCTGCTTACAAAAATATTAGCGAAGTTGTTGCCACTTTAAGCGAAATCGGTCTGACAAACATAGTTGCAAGTCTAAAACCGCTTGCTGTAATCAAAGGAGAGAGTGATGAGTAGTGAAGACTAATCAATTTGTCGCCACAATTGGTCACACGCTGTAAGAAAATAAGATTTTGGTTGTATATTGCCTAACTTCAGCAGAAAATTAGCCCGGCAGAAAACTGCCGGGCTAATTTTTTTAGGTGTGTAGCCAATCATGCCGCAAACCTCCAGGCAGTCTGCTGTGCTGAACTAGCGAGTCTTAATCGGGCGAGCACTTTAAAAGTGCGGTGATATGCTTCCTGACGGCATATTTATATACTGAATATTAGCATCGCTTAACAGTCTATTGCCAAGCGCTGCATACTCGTCTGTAGACATTGTGGTTGCTAATTTACGAATACTTAGTTCTTTTCTACGAGTATTGACAGTCCACGCCAAATATTCATCTTCTGTCATGTCGAGTATTTTCAAAATTATCTCATAGTAAACCATGTTAGCCGCATACTGATCAGGATCGGTGTCTTTAAGGCTCTTAAACCTTTCAAACTCTGATACTGCAAACTCTCTTGCTTTGTATTCACCTACATCATACCCTCTTCTCTGAGCTTCTTGCCAAAGCAACTCTTGGGTAATCATTCTGCCTAATACTTCATTTGCCAGATTTTTTCTCAGATCCTCTTTTCCTAATACAATATTCCGAGCTCTTGCATAATCGATGCCGGGAAACTCATTGCCTTCCAAAACACTTTTTGCAGTGCCGATATATCCTGCAATTCCTAGCTCAATATCCAGCAAGGCCAGCTTATATGATAGGGGCACATCATTTACTTTAACCGCTACTTTGTTTATATCAATAGGTTTAACTTGTTGTATGATTTGCGAGCGATTCTGCCTGACTGCATCAGCAGAGGGATTAATTATTTCTAAGGTAGTAAGTTTGCCAGAGTTTGGATTAGTAAAATGATCAAATCTTGCTAATCCATAGCTGACAGAAAGAAAAATGGCAAGAAATGACGCTACCAAAATATTTATCTTTTTTGATTTCAACAATTTAGTCACTCCTAATGTTTTCAGCCGAGCAATTTGTCAGCAAAACCAGCCATTTACGTCACAGTTGGTGGCGGCAAAAAATCAGATATTCTCCGACATTAGCCTAATCCCGTCTGTACAATGGCGGTAGATTAGGCTATATTATTTGGTGAAGTAAATTATCATC
>Ga0208242_100193_pt1 | contig 72462 bp, 67 predicted proteins | sample SubbioAug_CSW13A_FD_184825 | JGI IMG/M metagenome (GOLD analysis project Ga0208242, IMG submission 184825) | Serpentinite rock and fluid subsurface biosphere microbial communities from McLaughlin Reserve, California, USA - CR12Aug_CSW13A (SPAdes) | ecosystem: Environmental > Terrestrial > Deep... | reverse complement strand
TCGCAAAAATCATTTTCAAACAAATGACTGAAGATACAGTTGAATACTCTAGATTTGAAAGACAAGGTGCTACAAGTCTGCTTAAACTGAAAAGGGAAGTCCAAAGAAAAGAATTCATGTTGAAATCGAAGGAAGAACAAGAAGCTCATTTAACTTGGTGTGATAAGAATCCCATTATTATCAATAAAACGAGATATTTTGTATTATCCTTATTACCTCCAATCCTATACATTACTGTAGTTTTGGTTATGCGTGTTGGATATCTTCTATGGTGAAAGTTTTGATCTTTCCTGGTGTGTTGATGACTAACGAAATGAACTTTTTAATGAGAAAACAGCATTGAATGAACAGATAATACCCTTAATAGGTACTGTAGACGCAATGTTGAAATCTTCGCTAGCTCTTTCTTGTCTTCCGTGTAGAAATCTTATGAAGAAGATAAAACTCCACAATCAATGAGGTATTGTGAATGGTCAGGTTCACAATGTTTCTTGACATACATTTGACCATACAAATTATTCAAAAGTAAACTTAGTGAGAAAAGCATTTAAATAACCAAAGGGAGTAAACTATGAAATAGTCCAATCATTCAAATACTTGGAGTCTATAAATTCAATGGAACTTCTGATGTCCATCTAATTGAACTGAACATTAACGTCTCTCCAACTGATGTCGATGTATCTTCTTTTACTCAAAAAGACGATAAGCTACCAAAAGATAGTTGGCAAACGGCATATGATGAACATTTCTTAAATGAAGATGGAACACAAGTCATAGGCACATTTATTGAACAGGATACTCTAATAGGAGATATAACTCGAATAGCATTTTATATGTATTTCATTGATTTCTCTAAGCCTTTAATAACTCAACAAGGTGAAATGCTGCTTCCCGAACCTTCTCCTATGCCTGAAAGACTATCGGAAATAATACGATTTGAGACTGTTGATTAATGTGTGATCTAATTCTATATAGACAAGGGCTGTTAGATCAGTTGTAGTAAAGTGGGATGGTAATTAAAATGGATCATAATTTTTCTGAATTAATGACGTTATTAGATTGGAACAACAGTGAAATTAATCAAAAAAAAGGTAGAGAAATTGCAAAATCATTCAAAGATTTGAGTATTTTTATGCAACCTCTTACAGATGAGTTTAATAAGAATGTTTGGGACAATTGTGCAATGATATTGTGTGAAAAAACGGATGATGAATTGGAACCATACATCATTTGTCTTTTGAAATGGTTGCAAGATTTGAATTGGCCTGGTGCGTTGTCAATATTAAGAAGGCTTTCATCATTTAGTTATCAAGAATCAATGGTTTTAGCAAGAAACAAGTGTATTGAACAAGCTAAAAAAGACAACGACTCAATTTGGATAGATAACATGATGAAGATTTAAACATAACAGTTACAAAAAATCATCCATGTAAATTTGGAGTTCGCAGATTACGATAACAGAATATGTGAGATTATAGATTCAATGAAAAATTGGATATATATTAGTTACTTATGTGACTGTGAATGGAGTCACTACCTCCTATCGTCTATCCGGTGATCGAGTAACCTTTGAACAAAGGGGTTCAGACACCCTCTATTATGTGTATGACAGTCAAGGTCAATTGATTTCAATGATCCTCAATGATGTGGAATATGGCTATATTCGTAATGTCCTACATGATATTATAGGGTTAATCAACAATGGGGAAGTACATATGATACAAATATTAAATGAAACTTTAAATAGTGCTAGATTAGAAGATTACGGAAGATCATGCGACTTATTGTGGTTTAGTTTTATAAAAGATAGTTATGAAATTGTGATTAATTGTCAATGTTTTGTAAGAGTAGTAGAAAATAATAAAATTGTAGCTACATCTAAAGAAATTTACACACCTAAACGAGATGAAGACGATGAATTCAACTGGGAAGTTTTTAAAGATTCGGTTTATGATACTAATTTAAAAGATTTCTTGAAAGATAATAAAGATAGGTTTATTGAGCAATTCATCTGTCTAGGAAATAATGATTATGTGATATTGCTTAACAATGGACTGCAAATTCAAATGTTAGACGATATATCTAATGACGATGAATTGTGGCGAATCATATACAATAAAAAACATTATGTTTGTCGCAATGAAATAACCGAGGAGTAACAGCTAAATTTTTTGATTCACACTTAAAACCTATCGCTTAGTGGGTGATCGAGTGACCTTTGAACAAAAGGGTTCAGACACTCTCTATTATGTGTATGACAGTCAAGGTCAATTGATTTCAATGATCCTCAATGATGTGGAATATGGCACTATTCGTAATGTCTAACATGATATTATAGGATTAATCAACAGTGCAGGAGATGAGGTAGTATCCTACACTTAATCCACATGGGGAGAAGTGCTTTCAATCACAGGATCATTAGCAAGCACTGTAGGGGAGAAGAATCCCTACCGATACCGTGGGTATTGCTATGACAGTGAGACACAACTGTATTATCTACAAAGTCGATACTATAACCCACAGAGGGGAAAGTTTGTGAATTCGGATAATGAGATTGGACAAGTCGGAAATATTCAAGGCCATAATATGTTTGCATATGCCTTTAATAATCCAATTATGATGATTGACCCGTCTGGACATTGGCCACAATGGTTGAAAAAGGTTGCAAGTGGTGTTGTTAATACAATAAGAAAATTTTCTGCAACTGTGCTGAATAACATAAATCATATTGACTCACAAGTTTTAAACATAGTAGAAGCAAGTTCTTTACCCTTAAATGGAGAACCGGGTTCAAACAAAACTCTGCCTAATAATGATGGAACACCAAAACAAAAACGTTGGTAAGGGCCAGACGGAAAGCCTGAAAGAGACAGAGATTATAATCATTCCGGTAATATGCCATTTCCACATGATCATGAATGGAAGGATGGTGTTAGACAACCTGGCCATCTCCCTCCTAATTTGTCTTATAAATTTAGCTGGGAGCCAGCATTTGGGGTAGGATTGGTTATTGCTTGTACCATAGGAGTTATATGGGTTACAGTAAATAATTGTACAGGAATAGGAGTAGCAGATGATTTTCTACTGTGACCACTTGGTGGCGATTATAGGCAAGAACTCATCATAAATTTAGGAAAGTAAGAGAGGAAAATATAAATGTGGAATGAAATCAATAATAATGAAGACTTAAACTCTTTTCTAAATAAACATCATAGTTTTCATGATAGTTGTATTAAAGAACTGAAGTATACTAGTGGCTCCTATGTAAATGAAGATCTATCAATGTATCCTATAAATGACAAAAGAATTTTAAGAATTGTTATTCAAAGACAGTTTAAAGATCCAACTGTAATCGAACTGGAATTTATTGGATTAAAATTCTTGAAAATGTTTCCTAATGATGAAAACTACACATCTGAAATTCTTGATGTGACTATGATTTGGAAGGATGACTGTATATTTTGGTGCGACAGCGGGGGTTTATCAGAGGTAGATTTGGAATCTTATAAGGGAACAACGATATGTGCATCAAAAGTTAGATGGAGAGATGCAGATGAATATATTGGACAAGATGAAGTTTATACCGGAAAAGCAAAATGAAAGTTCTTATAAACATTATTGTTTATATTATCAGGGCACTTCTTGTCTATTGGGCTGCGATATTCAATTCAAATTCTGATAGGAACGGTAAAATACTCGTATTCGAAAGGAATCGGACGAGCTATTCGATTTATAAAAATACATCCGAACCACAATAATCAGGGTGTTCATTTTCAACTAAATAAATGGATTCTAACAATAAAATCTACATCTTCATTGAAAGAGGGGGACATTATGGAAATAGTAATCACTGAAAGCGAATTGAATGGTAATAAACTGTTAGACTTTGAAAATAGCAGTTTGCTTTTAATAAGAGAGAAAATAGATCATTATAAAACGCAAATAATAGAAATGAACCTTGACTTAAAAATTCAATACTTTTGGGAAAACAGCTTAACTAGAGTTCTTTCATGGGATAGAATACCCTTTACGGATGGATACACTATGTATATGCAAATCTATCTATATAAAGGGCTAAAACCGATAGAAATTGCGGGTGGTGAAACAGATGACTTAGGTTATTTTACATCCATATTGCATATTCAGAAGAAAAAAAGAATGTATCATGTTTATGTGAATTTTGAGTTCTCAGATTACGAAAACAGAATTTATGAAATTATTAACTCAATAAAACAGTTTGGGTATAAATAAGTTGACTAGTTAGAGATTACATAAATTGGGACAGTCGCGGCAGGATGTTTTAAATCTGAACTCCTATAGTTTGGGTTATGGTTGATATTTTGGTTGCTGAGGTAGTCATTTTGTTTGTCATGGAGAATTCCCTGAAACCCATAGCTAACAAATATGCTACAATGTGATAAACAAAAAAGGGGGGTAAATTATATGAAAATACATTTACTATGGATCATTTTATTAGTGCTTATTGCAGGATGTTCAAATATAGAGCGATTTCAAGTATTCGAAGAAAATGAAAATATACTGTCAATGGGAGTGTATGATTATAAGCCTTTCTATTCAAGTACTTTACCTGATTTAAGACATAGAATAACTTCTTCAAGTGATATAAAAGACATTGAAAAAATTCTAAATCAAGCTCAATATAGCGATTTTACGATTGATTCAAAACAGTTATTCGAAGATCCTATGCTTTTCGATGCCATTCTAGGTTGTGAAGGAGATAAAAATTCAATTTCTCAAATACTCATCGTTGTAGAGAATGAGAATATTTATGTTACTTCAATACTTTCGCAAAGCCAAGACGATCAAGAAATTAAAATGTTTAAGATACAAGAAAAAGATATAGAAAAGTTCAAGAGTATTTTAAAATTAGGATGATTAAAAAGTAGTACCTTTAATCAGATAATAAAACCATATTATTAAAAAGCTGACGTTATTATCATTAACGTCAGCTTTTTTTATAATTCATGTTTAAAGTATAAACAAGTTCATTCTTAAGAAAATAAAATCTTTCTTAATGCTTAAAGATACAATACTCAATCCTCTTTAAAATCTTTTAGTTGAATATTAAGTGCATTAACCGAAATCTGTAACTCTAAGATTAATAAAGCTAAAGAGATTAGGAGTGTTATCAAACTAATGACAAACATAGACTTCGCAAGTAGATCTGCACTCGCAAAGATTAACAACAAACTTAATACACTAAAAAGAAACGAAAATCCTCCAAACAGCTGCATATTACGGATAATTTTCATACGTTTACGCAGGTTGATAAGCTGAGCTCTATAGATGTCATCTGGATTTTCAAGATACTGGCGGTGAAGTTCTCTGATAAGACTTGCAATGACCACAAATCGATTAGTATAGGCAAGCATGAGTAATGAAATCGCAGAGAATAATAATGTTGGTGTTTGTAAGTTGAAGTCCATAATAGCCTCCTTGTTTGCGAGGGTATTGTATCATAAAAAAAGAAACAAGTCCTTTCGGACTTGTTAGGATACTGTTTAATTGAAATAAATGGCTTCCATCTTTTTGAAGACTGGAGTTTTCTCTGCGATAATTCCATCCAATATACTACGCCCTTCTTCTAGAAGAGAATAGAAGACAAAGTTATTATATCGCTCAACTCCAAATCCAAATTCTGGAACAACTTTTATTAATCCCACAAGGTCATCATTCACATGATGAGCTGTCATGTAAGGAACTAAGAGAGTCATTTCATCAGCACTTAGTGTATAAGTCGCAAATTCCGCATTTGGATCTTGTTCCCAATAACGAAGTGAAGAATCAAAGTTTTGAATATAGAACTCAACAGGATTTTTTCTTGTTGATGGAAGAATAAGTTCAAACGTTAATGATTGAGGAATCACAATTTCAGGAAGATCGAGAAGTGCGATTGTTTTAGTAAATGATTTAAATACTGGTAGTGCTTGAATAGAGGTTCCACCATATGCATTCATATCTTGTGTAGCTCCAGTGATGATATAACCTACAACTGGTTCCCCTTCAAGGATTCTTGTACCATTTTGAAGATACTCTTCAACGTAAGTAGTAAACAATGCATCTAATTTATCTGATGCTACAAAATATTCACGATGAAGTGTTGTAGGGGAGAAACGAATAGAAGTTACACGATCACGATGACTTAAATGAGGATAGCGATTAAACAAGTTTGGCTCAGAAACTGACAATGGCAGAATCGTGTCAGTCCACATAAATGGAACACGATAGGAACGAAGAACAGTAGAACCATTTTTTAAAGTATAGCGTAGTTGTACTTCACTTGTGGTCCAAGGAGATAACTCGAATGGATAAGAAGATGTAAGGGTTGAACTCTCATAAAAATTATAGTTATTAGTAGAAATTCCAAGTTCTTTGAAACGATCAATAATTGACTGATGGAAATCCACAATTACTTGAATATCCGCTTCATCTTCATAGGCAATTATGCCTTTACTTGTGTTGTAAATATAACTTGAGTAAGCTGGAGAGAATAATCCAGATTCATCACTAATTAGAAACTCAACTTTCGCAATGCGATTAGGATTAGGAACATTGTTTACATATCCTGCACCACCAGTAAGTGTTGCTGCAAGGAATGCAGTCAATGACACTGCGGTGATAATTGCGAATTTAATTAATGCTTTAGTAAAGTTCTTAAATCCACGATTGGCGATAACATCTAGAATCATGTAGGCGACAAAGGTGAAGAAGACTGGGAAGATTAATGTTCTTAAGTCAAGAGAACTTCCTTCAGTCAACAAGGTAAATGTTGAATAGAAGAAGAACTGAATCATTAAGATAAAGAGGGAAACAATAATTGGATAGAACTTGTTGTTGGTGAAAGGATTTTCTGCCTTTTCACTACGACGAATCTTATAGAAGTATAAGACTAACCAAGCCATCCCAAATGACATCACAAACCAGTATAGAGCAACTAGATCAGGATTAGGGAATAGAAGATTACGATTCAAATTAAGTTCAAAGATTGTCCACAGTGGAGCTGTGAAGAGCAAGAACGTATTTTCTGTAGGAGCTCTAAATCCTAGTAAGACAGTATTACCAAACACTAAGTATGTACCATAGGCAATCATTGGAATTAAGTGAATGATTAATCCATAAAGGAAACCATCCACTGAAGTTCCAGTATTCATCATTGAGAACATGAATGGAAGGGCAATAGCCATTGATAAGGCAAGACTGTAGTAAAGGTTTTCAAATATTAAGGTATTATCAATCGTAGGAACCACCATTGCATTATAGATCCAACCAATACCATATACACTTAAGAAAGGAATAAGTACAACCACAACGGATGCAATTAAACCTGTTAAGAACAAGTCTTTGCGTGTAATTGGTAAGGCATGATAAACATCAAGTGACTTCTTAGAGTTTAAGTAGGAGAATATCACAAATGGAACGATGACTAACGATACAAAGAACACGACAAGTTGGAAAGCACGTCCAACATTGAAGAATCCTTGAGAGTATGTTCCATTAAATACGAATTCAGTAAAGGCAAGGAGTGGATAGAGTGCAATCATTGCGACAGACGTTAGAATCATAAGACGGGTATTACGCTTAATTAGAAAGCGAAAGAATCCAGCGTTAATGCGAGCTCTAAATAGATTTTCCATAACCGCGAGCCTCCATTTCATAGACAAAGATTTCTTCTAAATTTAGTGGTAATTCAGTATACAATGCAGGATCTAAAGATTCTAATTGTGCTTTGATGACATCCAATGAACCTTTAATGACTAATGTGAAGACGTTACCAACTTGTTCTTGGTGAATGATATCAAGACCATTAAATCCAGCTAGATCTAAAACATCTCTAAAGCCAACCTGGAACTTATGGAATTCGTCTTTAATTGAATCGACTTGACCACTCATGACTACTTTTTTACTATCAATAAGTGCAATTTGATCACAAATATCTTCAAGTTCTCTTAAGTTATGTGAGGAAATAACGACTGTCATTTCACGACTTGTCATCTCTTGAGCAATAAAGCGTTTGAGTGTTAAGCGCATTACAGGATCAAGTCCATCAAAACTTTCATCAAGAAGTAAGACATCAGGATTCACTGATAGTGCTAAGATTAGCCCAACTTGGCGTTTCATACCTTTTGAGAAATCATTGATTTTCTTATTGGTAGGAACAGGGAAGTTGTTAAGAAGACGTTGATACATGGATTCATTGAATGAAGGATAGAATATCTTATAGAATTCTTTCATTTCACCAATGGTTGCCTGATGAAGATAAAATGGATCATCAGATAAGAAAAGAATACGTTGTTTAACTTGTGGATTATCATAGACGTTTTGATCATCTAAGGTAACTACCCCTAGTTCAGGAGTAATAACTCCAGATATTAGACGAAGGATTGTTGATTTACCCGCACCGTTAGGTCCGACTAAACCAAAGACACTCCCTTTTTTAACAAACCAATCAACTTGATCTAGCACTAATGTACTGTCAAATGATTTACTAACTTGTTTGAGTTGGATCATATTCCCATTCCCCTTTCTCACACCATGTACTCACGGCACTGATGATCAACTTTGGCTCAATACCATATTCGAGAGATTCTTGAATTAGGTTCTTAAGCTCTTTAAACTTTTCTTTGACATACAACTGCATACTCACTGCAGGACTGGATACAAATGATCCTTTCCCCGTGACTGACACAATCATGCCCACTCGTTCACACTCTGCGTAGGCTTTCTGAACGGTATTTGGATTTACTCCAAGTTCCATGGCAAGAGTTCTTACGGCAGGTAGTTGGTCGTTTTCTTTGAGCACGCCCCCTACGATCAATTTCAACATTTGAGTTTGAATTTGTTCATAGATGGGGAGCTTGCTGCGGTAATCGAGAACAAACATAGCAACACCCTCCTTAATGTATTAGTTACAATAATACAATACACCCATTTAAGACAGTTGTCAACAAGAAGTCATAACTCGCTAAAAATTGTTAAAATATGCTACAATACTCACGATTAGGAGATTTCTCTATGTATGATGTAATCGTTATTGGAGCAGGCCATGCTGGGGTAGAAGCCGCATTAGCTAGTGCTCGGAAAAATATGAAAACTGCCATGTGCACCATCTCTATTGAAAAAATAGCAATGATGCCATGTAATCCTTCGATTGGCGGACCTGCCAAGGGTATTGTTGTGGCTGAAATCGATGCTTTAGGGGGTCAAATGGGACTCACTGCAGATAAAACAGCACTACAGTTTAAAATGCTTAACACAAACAAAGGCCCAGGTGTTTGGTCTTTAAGAGTCCAATCCGATAAACTAGAATACTCAAAGATGATGAAAGAAATATGTTTAGCACAAGAAAATCTTGATGTTATTGAATCACTTGTTGATTCCTTAATTGTAGAAGACAATGAGATAAAAGGGGTAGTCTTACACAATCAAGAGAATCTGTTTGCGAAGGCCGTTGTATTAACTACAGGCACGTACATGCGCTCTAAAGTAATGATTTCTGATGAAGTTCGAATTAGTGGACCCGATAATTTACCTACTTCAAATGCAATATCAGATCAACTTAAAGACTTAGGATTTCGCTTATTTAGACTAAAGACTGGAACTCCACCAAGAGTCCTAACTTCTTCCATTGATTTCTCAAAAACTACCATTCAACCTGGTGATGAAAAACGTTACTTCTTTTCTCCAACCACAAAACATGAAGAAACCATTAAAGATCAATATCCATGTTACTTAACCTATACTCAAGCCTCAACTCACGATATTATTCATTTAAACTTAAGTAAGTCATCGATGTATTCTGGGGTTGTTGAAGGGGTAGGACCTCGTTATTGTCCTTCTATTGAAGATAAAGTTGTTCGCTTCTCGGATAAAGAGCGTCATCAAATCTTCTTAGAGCCACAATCTGTTCATTTAGACACAACCTATGTTCAAGGCTTCTCAACATCACTTCCTCGCGATGTTCAAGAGAAGATGCTTAAAACGATTGCAGGATGTGAGAATGCTATTATTACTGAATATGCATATGCCATTGAATATGATGCCATTGAACCAACACAACTTCATCCTTCACTTGAAACACGTCTTATTAAGGGGCTATTTTGTGCAGGACAAATCAATGGTACTTCAGGCTATGAAGAAGCTGCAGGACAAGGTATTGTCGCTGGAATTAATGCAGCGCTGTATGTTGAGGGAAGAGATCCATTAATATTAGGTCGTGATGATGCATATATTGGAGTTATGATTGATGATCTTATTTCTAAAGGAACACTTGAACCTTATCGCTTACTCACATCACGTGCTGAATATCGTCTTTTATTAAGACATGATAATGCGGATGTAAGGTTGTCACAAAAAGGATATGATGTAGGACTTCTTAGTAAAGAGCGCTATGATCAGTTCCAACATGAACAAGACTTAAAAAATAAACTCATTGAAATTATCTCTTCTAAACGTATTACATCTAAAGATCCTATGGCTCAACTGCTTGTTGATAAAGGTTATACTAACTTTCAAGAAGGCATTCTCATTATTGAAGCTATTCGTCGTCCTCATATTTCACTATTAGATTTCTTACCTTTCTTAGGTATAGAAATGAATGAGCGTGTTGCAATGCAGCTTGAAATAGAAATTAAGTATGAAGGATACATTGCGAAAGCTAAAAAAGAAGCAAATAAAGTTAAAGTATTAGAGACATGGAAAATACCAAGTGAATTTAATTATGATTTAGTTCCTCATCTTTCTATTGAAGGACGTCAAAAGTTATCAACCATTAAACCATTAACGATTGCACAAGCTTCTAAGATTTCAGGTGTGAATCCTGCAGATATTCAAGTATTACTTATGGCATTAACAAGTAAGAAACAACCTTTTGAAATTTAATAAGGAGAATGTATGAAAAAGAGCGTGGGGTTTCTCATCAACATTGGTTTAGTCTTAATTGGAGCATTTCTTATCTATCAATATTTTCAACCTGAACCAAATACAACACGTAACAGTGACCCTATTGTTGCATCATTAAAAGTTCAAGCTTATGATGAAGCATTTCGTACATTCCAACAAGTCTCACTCAATGAAGAAGAATTGACGTTAGTCAAAGATGAATTACTCCTTCAAACATTACGTGCAAAAGATGAACTGAATGAAGAAAGACTTCTACTTCTTAAAGCATTTATCGATAATTCCCCAAAGTCATTTGGAACTTCATTTCATATGCCAATCCTTAATAATATTCAAATCTATCTTGATCATATTGATTTAGGATATGTCTTGGATTGTCATGAAGAAAGTGATGAATTGATTGTTGAACTAAGACGCTATACCACACGTTTTATTGATAGTATCCTTCCTTACTACCGTAATGGCTTAGCACAAGCCTTAAATAACGCAAGAACGCATTATAATAATGCGATTGACCTTACTATTGAAGCATGTTACTCACCAATTAATTACCTCACTGTATTAGAATCTGGATTAACCTTTATGTCTCAAACACTAGAGAACCCAAATGTAACTAATTACGTAGAACTTAGAGATCAATACTTTGATGTTTTGAGCGCTTATGATGAAGAGAGCAGTGCACTTTTACAAAATGCATCGAACATCCGATCAAGACTTAACACACTTAATATTCATCAAGAAAGAAATCAAGAAAAAATAGATCAGTTGAACCCTTAAGACATTTCATACGAAATGTCTTTTCTTGTCCCGTTCACAAATTAACTTTGGTATAATGGGAACATGAGAACGACATTTATCCAATTATCATTTGAGCGCATTGGAAAAACACTGAGCGCTAAACAACTTGAACAGCTTGATGTATATGCATCATTATTAATGGAAGAGAATAAGATTCATAATCTTACAGCCATTGATGATTTTGAAGGTATTGTGATTAAGCATTTTGTAGATTGTGCTTTAGGATTAAATTATGTTCCACAAGGAGCAAAAGTGTGTGATGTTGGATCTGGTGCAGGATTTCCAGGATTAGTGTGGGCCATACTGCGCGATGACATTCATGTGACCTCTATAGAAACAACAACCAAGAAAATTGTCTTTCAAAAGAAAGTTGCACAAGCATGTGAACTCCAAAACATTCATTTTATTAATGAGCGCGTTGAGGAATTAAGAGAGTATCGTGAGTACTTTGATGTAGGAACAGCACGTGCTGTCGCAAGTCTTAATATTTTATTAGAACTAATCATGCCTCTTGTGAAGGTTGAAGGAATTGTGATTGCATTAAAAGGACAAAATGCTCAGGAAGAACTCTTTAATTCTACGAAAGCTTTAGATTGTCTACATGGACGTGTCCGAAAAAATGACACACTTCAACTCATTGATGATGAGAAAAGCATGAGAACGATACTTGTTATTGAAAAAATTAAAAAAACGTCACCTCAGTATCCTCGTGGTTATGCTAAAATAAAAAAACAGCCTTTGTAGGAGAAATGCATGAGAGAAACTATAGAAATTGGAATAGATCAAATTAAACCCAATCGAAATCAACCACGAGTTGAATTCAATAACGATGCAATCTATGAATTAGCACAATCCATTCGTGAGAATGGATTGATTCAACCCATTGTTGTTCGTAAAGTTGATAATCATTATGAAATTATTGCAGGAGAGCGTCGCTATCGTGCGATGCAAATGCTTGGGTATACAACTGTCACAGCTTTAGTGTCACATGCTAATGATGCCCAAAGTGCTCAAATGGCAATTATTGAAAACATTCAACGTGAAGACTTAACAGCGATTGAAGAAGCTAAAGCATATCAAACAATAATGAAAGCGAATGGATGGACTCAAGAGAAGATAGCATCACTCATGGGTAAATCTCAATCTGCGATTGCAAATAAGATTCGCTTATTACAGCTTCCACCTCTAGTCCAACAAGCAGTTCTTGATAAAAAGATTACTGAGCGTCATGCGAGAGCATTACTTCAAGTTAAAGCTGATCAACAGATACCAATGTTAGACATCATTATTAAACAAGATTTAACTGTAAGTGCAACAGAAGCAAAGATAAAGAATATTGAGCATGTTAAGCCCAATAAGCCAATTTCTAAAGGATTAGTAAGACATGTCATGATTGTTAAGAATACACTCATGCAAGCTGTAGGAATGATACAAAAAAGTAATATCGACATTAAAGTCAGTGAAAAAGATCAAGACGGTGAATGGAGTATGACCATCACGGTTAAGAAATAGGAGAAGTTATGGGAAAAGTAATTGCCGTTGCCAATCAAAAAGGAGGAGTGGGTAAAACTACAACTTCTGTTAACTTGGCTGCAGGATTAGCATATCTAGGGAAAAAGGTATTATTGATTGACTTTGATCCTCAAGGCAATGCAACACAAGGTATTGGGGCTGCTCGCTCATCATTTAAGTTAAGTGCTTATGATCTTTTACTGAGCGATAAAAAAGCGAGTGATATCATCCTTAATCTTCAACAACCACCTCTTTCTCTTGTTCCTTCCACAATTGAATTAGCAGGTGCTGATCTTGAAATGGTTGAGTACAAACAAGGTAAAGAGCGTTTACTTAAAAATAAGATAGACCCAATTAAAGACAATTATGATTATGTCATTATTGATTGTCCTCCATCATTAGGACTTCTTAACACCAATGCATTAACAGCGGCAGATTCAGTTATTATTCCTGTACAGTGTGAATATTATGCACTTGAAGGACTGACACAGTTATTATCAACAATCCGTTTAGTTCAACGCCTCTTTAACCCACAACTCATTATTGAGGGTGTATTACTTACAATGTATGATGTGAGAACTCGATTAAGTGTTGAAGTGTCTCAAGAAGTAAGAAAATACTTTAAAGAGCGTGTTTATAAGTCAACAATTCCAAGAAACATTAAACTTTCAGAAGCACCATCTCGTGGACAATCCATCTTTGAGTATGATGTACGCTCTGAAGGAGCAAAAGCATATGCTTCTTTAGCTAAAGAAGTATTGAAATACAATGGAGGTTAATCATGAGTGATAAAACACGACTTGGTAAAGGATTAGAAGCCATCTTTGGAGAAAATGTTAATGATGTGCTTGAACAGATCCAACAAGGTACCATGGAAGGATTTCAAGGTTCACGCCAAAATATTCCATGTCTTGATGTAAGACCTAATCCTTATCAACCTCGTAAACAATTTGATCAAGAAAAGCTTCAAGAACTTGCAGATTCAATAGCACAACATGGAATGTTTACACCAATCTTAGTGCGTGTTATTCCTAATGGATATGAACTCATCGCAGGGGAGCGTCGTTTACGTGCTTCAATCATGGCAAACAAACCAACCGTTGAAGCAATCATCTTAGACTTTAGTGATGAACAAATGATGGAAGTCTCTTTAGTTGAGAATATTCAACGTGAAGATTTAAATATTATGGAAGAAGCGATGGCATATCAAATGATGATGGAAAGACTTTCCCTCACACAAGATGCCTTAGCTAAAAAAGTAGGAAAATCAAGAGAACATATCGCGAATACAGTACGACTTAATAAACTCCCACAACCAATCCAAACGATGATTCTTAACCAAGAATTATCGATGGGACATGCAAGACCACTTATAACTTTAGAAAAAGAATCTGACATGATTATGTGGGCAAAAAGAATTATTAAAGAGAACCTCTCAGTGAGAGTCGTTGAAGCACTCCTTAAGAAACCACAAGCAACTCCTTCAAAACCGAAAGTAACTCATCATCATTATGACAAAGTAACTAAGTCTCTAGAAGATAAGTTTCAAACGCATATTAAAGTGAGTGATAATGCCATTACCATTCATTACAAAGGATGGGATGACCTGAATCGAATCTTAGATCTTTTAGACGTGAATGAAGATTAAAGTGCCATCGGCACTTTTTTAGCAGACTTAACACGAAGTGTTATAATAAGCAAAGAGGTACATTATGATACTAGATACCATTGTAGGCATTTCTACCGCTCAAGCATTGGGTGCTATTGGCATCGTTCGCTTATCAGGGAGTGATGCGATTGAGATTGCAAACACTTTATTTTCAAAGGATTTAAAAACTATTGATTCTCATCACGTTGTGTATGGGAATATTTATGATCCATCCACTAAGGAGTGGATTGATGAAGTGATGCTTACGCAGTATAAAGCACCTCGCTCATACACTAAAGAAGATATCGTTGAGATTAGTTGTCATGGAGGACTTATGAGTACCTCTAGAATCATGGGACTATGTATTAGTTTAGGTGCACGAAGTGCACAACCTGGAGAATTCACACAACGTGCTGTGATTCACGGAAGAATAGATTTAGCGCAAGCAGAAGGTGTGAATGATCTTATTAACGCCTCATCAACACAGGCAACGACAATGGCCTTAAAAGCAATGTCAGGGGATGTGAGAAGGTTAATAGAACCACTCATTGATGACTTAATTGCGATGATTGCACACATTGAGGTAAATATTGATTATCCCGAATATGAAGATGTTGTGCAAATGACAACACAAGAAATACTGCCACAAGCTAAAGATTGGGTAAAAAGAGCTGATGCTATCATTGAAGCATCCATTAAGAAAGAAGTTATTAAAGAAGGTGTCAAGACTGTTATTGTAGGACAGCCTAATGTAGGGAAAAGCTCACTGTTAAATGCTTTACTTCAAGAAGAAAAAGCTATTGTAACCCCAATTCCAGGCACTACACGTGATTTAGTTGAAGGCTATATTCGTCTTAAACATATTCCACTTCACTTAATTGATACTGCAGGAATACGTGAAAGCGATGATCTTGTTGAAAAGATTGGGATTGAGCGCTCTTTAGAGTCAATTGATTCTGCAGAACTTGTCATTGTGGTTATTGATCCAACCAACCCAAATAAAGAAGTTGATGATCAATTAATCATGAAAGCATCCAATAAAAAATGTATTGTGGTCTACAATAAGAGCGATTTGATTAAGCGAGAAGGTTTAAGTATTTCTGCCCTAAACCAAGACATCCAACCACTTATTGATCAAATTGAAACATTATTTGCAGAGAATATTGCGAGTCTTGATACACCAACCTTAGCGAATCAACGCCAGATTGGGATGCTTAATCAAGCAAAACGTCATTTAACACAAGCTATAGAAGCGATAGAGGCAGGATTTGAAGTTGATTTGATTACGATTGATTTATCAGCAGCCTATGAATCACTCACTAGTATCTTATCAGCGAACGTGAAGCCATCCTTAATGGATGAGATATTCAAGCGATTCTGCTTGGGGAAATAAACATGACATTAACACTACGAAGAGCTTTAGGATATATTATTGACAGCATGATGGTGTGGATTCCGTTATCCATCATTGCGATTGTCTTCTTTATCACACGTACAATCATATCTTGGATTCCAGTGCTTAACTGGTTTACTTTTCTATTTTCATTATCTTGGATTAGTTTCACAATATTCTTCATTTATGACTTTATAAGTATGCTTGTATTTAATACGACGGTAGGTAAAACTGCTATGTTAATAAAGGTGGTCAATGATCAAGGATATCCACTTGATTTTGGACAAAAACTTTTGCGATCAATCTTAAGAAGTTTACAGTTCACCTTTGTTGGACAAGCGTTTCTTTTTATTAACTTAGGAATTATAGTACTTCGTGGAGAACAATTTAGTATTCATGATTTACTCGTGGGGTCACAAGTATGGCGAAAGTAGGGTGGATTGATACACATACGCATCTTGCCTATCATGAACTTGATAAACTTGATGACAACATTGCCTATGCTGCACAACATGATGTTCAAGACATTGTAGCCATTGCGCTCACAAAAGAAGAATATGTTTATCACACATCTTTAAAAGAGCGCTACCCATCAGTAAGAATCCACACAACATGTGGGGCTCATCCTGCAGAAGTTTACAAATGGTCTGAAGATAAGTTTAATACTTTTATGAGTGAACTTGAAACTATGGATATTATTGCGATTGGAGAGATAGGTTTAGACTACTATTGGGATAAAGAAAACCATGAACTTCAAAAACAACGTTTCATTGCGCAAATAAAACTAGCGAATAAGTTAAAACTACCAATACTGATTCATTGCCGTGATGCCTTTGAAGATTGTCTTAAAATCCTTCAAGAACATACCCCAGAATATCATGGAATTATGCATTGCTACAGCGGGAGTGCTGAGATGGCCATTGAGTTTCTCAAGGTAGGTATGGATATATCATTGGCTGGTCCATTAACTTTCACCAATGCTAGAGTTCCTAAAGAAGTCGCAAAAATTGTTCCTTTAGAAAGATTACATATTGAAACGGATGCTCCTTATTTAACACCACACCCTTTTAGAGGAAAAAAGAATCAAACAGGTTATGTACACTTTGTTGGTGAAGAGTTAAGTAGGATAAAAAATATGCATGAAAGCGATGTCAAGAATCAACTAGGACTAAACTTTAAACGACTTTTAATCAAAAATTAGACATTTTCTCAATAGTGTGCTAAAATGCGAAAGTCTTATTGGAAAGGAGAACTGAATGAATAAATCAATTCTCAGTGTTGCACTGTTAGCATTTAGTGTGATACTAAGTTCGTGTGCTCCGCGTATTAACGCAGGTCCCACGACAACTGATCCGATGATTTTCCAGACACTATCAGCATTACCCCAAATTACAAGAGACCCTTATAGTTTAGAAATCGAGACCGTTGAGACGGTTGTCTCAAGGCCTAAAGTTATCTACCAACGTAGTTCAATTTGGCAACCTGGAGGACTTAGTTGGCTTGCAGCCAAAGCTGTTGAGGGAACACCACGCATCCGTGTCGATCAATACACAGTTGCGAGTGATATCAATGGAAACGTCTTATCAAAAATCTTAAATGTCGGAGAAACAACCTACATTGATGCATCACCTACGGTTTACAAGTATGGTGCTGCCCCAACTGTTGGTTCAGTATTCTTCCCTTCACGAATATACCGCTATGGAGCTAACTGTGCTGGATGTACATCCAAAACAGGAACATCACCAACGTCATCTGGCGTTTTAGTGAGTACTGAACCAGCTGTTCAACAAATGAATGGTACAATGCGTCCTGGTATTACTTATGAAGGATATTATGTTGTTGCGTCTTCACCACGAATTCCCGTGTGTTCAATTGTGGAAGTTTCTAATCATCGTTTTTCTGGACAAGGACTTGTTCCAAATCGTCCTTTTAAAGCGATAGTGCTTGATCGTGGGGTTCGCGATAATACTTTAGACTTGTTTATTGGGGATGAAGCCCGATATAACTCGATTGTGAGATTGACAGAGCGTCAATATCCTAAAGTGGAAATTATTGGTTCTGGTACACTAGCGCGTAATGCGAATGGTGATCGAATTTGTAAATTACCTTAGACCTTTTCGAAGGTCTTTTTTTGTCTATTGATTAAGTAGTCCTATGATATAATACAACCATGAATAAACTAACACTTGATGATGTCATTGTGGTAGAAGGAAAACATGATGCGGATAAGGTTAAACAGGTTGTTGATGCGATGGTTCTTATCACATCTGGAACTCATTTCTCTTCACTTTTCCTTGACCAATTAGAATCATTATCACAACATAAATCAATCATTGTCTTCACTGATAATGATACTCCTGGGAAGATGATTCGCAGTGCTATCTCAAAGCGAATTTTAAACGTTAAACATGCAAGGATTCATGATAAACAAAAGATTGTAGGGGTTGAACATGCTACTCTTGAACAAATCCATGATGCCCTTAGTCACTGCGTCACATACAAAGAATATCAACCTGTTTTTTCAATGAATGATTTATATGAATTAGGATTGAATGGACAAAAGAATAGTGCTACACTACGTGAGGCAGTATGCCATCATTATCGAATACCAACTATGAATGCTAAGGCATTACTCAATGCTTTAAATCATCTTAATATACCGTATGAGGAGCTACACCAACTGTGTCAAAACCTGTAATAGCATCCATTGCCTATGTCAATGACATCTTGAAACATTATGAGACTCATGCGAAAAAACGCTTTGGTCAAAATTTTATTGTGGATGCGAATATTATTACTAAGATTGTCAATACAAGCAGTGTGGATGAAAACACGGTAGTGCTTGAAATAGGACCTGGTATGGGAAGTTTAACTCAAGGACTACTCAAGAAGGCGAAGCATGTTATTGCGATAGAGATTGATCCTTTAATGGTAGAACTCTGTAATAAACATTTTAGTGATGAACCTAACTTTACACTCATTCATGATGATGTACTTAATGTTGATTTAAAGGCACTATTCAATGATTTAGGATTTAGTGGTGATCGCTTACTTGTTGTTGCGAATCTTCCTTACTACATCACGACACCTATTATCTTTAAACTCATTGAATCAGGAATTCACTTTGAAGAGATGCAACTTATGGTTCAAAAAGAAGTAGCACAACGATTTAATGCAACTGTAGGGACTAAGGATTACAATGCCTTAAGTTTAATTATTCAAAACTTATTTGAAGTAAAGATTGCATTGGATGTTTCAAAGTATGTTTTCATTCCAAAGCCTGCGGTAGATTCTAGTGTCATTAATCTTAAACGTAAGGATGTAGATCTTAATAACTTACTTGATTATTTCACCTTCCTTAAGACTGCATTTACTCAAAGACGTAAAACACTTTACAACAATCTTCGTGAGACTTATGACTCATTAAAGATAAAAGAAGCTCTTGAAGCATGCCATTTAAGCGAATCTATTCGTGCAGAAGCATGTACACATGCACAACTTCATCAAGTCTTTGAAATCTTACACTCACAACGTAATTGAGTTTGATACAATAAATATGGGAGACCACTATGAAACGTAAAGCAATTGTCTTGGCTGCAGGTCAAGGAAAAAGAATGAAATCTGTGCATTCAAAAGTTATGCACACGATTCTTAATGAACCGATGTTAGGTCATGTTATCCGTGAACTTGAAGCGGTGAACACCGATTTAATTGAAGTGATTGTAGGTCATCAAAAGGAAGAAATCATTGATTACTTTAAAGATCGTATTACTACTTCAGTTCAAGAGCCACAACTGGGTACTGGACATGCAGTAATGTGTTCTTCATTGCTTAGTGATGAAGACGGTTTAGTTCTCATTACTTATGGTGATGTTCCATGTGTTTCTAAGGAAACCTTTGAAGCTGTATTTAATCAAGCACAATCTGTAGATGCCTTAGTCTTAACAACCGTCCTTGATGATGCAAGTGCATATGGACGCATTGTAAGAGATGCTAATAATCAAGTCATTGGGATTGTGGAAGCGAAAGATGCTAACGAAGAAGAAAAGAAAATCAAAGAGATAAATACAGGGATTATTTGTTTTAATCAAAAGAAACTATTTAAACACCTAAAAGAACTTAAGAATGTAAATGCTCAAAATGAGTATTACCTTACTGATATGATTAAAATCTTCCATGACTATGGGTATAAGGTTGAAGGAATGATTGTGAGTGATGCAAATGAGGTGATGGGTGTCAATGATCGCGTTCAGTTAGCACAAGCTACTAAAGTCATTCAACGACGTATTAACACATATTGGATGAATGAAGGTGTAACCTTAGTTGATCCTGAAAACACATGGATAGATGCTTTATCTAGACTGTCTACTGATTGCATTATCGAACCGAATACTTCACTCATCAACGCAACCCTAAAAGAACATGTACATCTTAAAGGTTCATGTGTCATTGAAAACAGCTATGTTGCAGAGCATTCAGTGATTGAACAATCTAAAATCATTGATTCAACAGTAGGAACTCATACTACGATTGGACCATTTGCTCATATTAGAAATCATTGTGTCATTGGACACCATTGTCGCATTGGAAACTTTGTGGAAATGAAGAAAACAATCTTTGATGATCACTCTAAATCAGCACATCTTACCTATCTTGGTGATGCGATTGTTGGAAAACATGTTAATATAGGTTGTGGTGTAGTCACTGTCAATTATGATGGTAAGCATAAACACTTAACAACGATTAAAGATGGAGCATTTGTAGGATCTAATTCTAATTTGATTGCTCCAATAACCATTGGAGAAAACGCATTAGTTGCGGCTGGTTCAACCCTCACACATGATGTTGAGGATCAAGCGATGGGAATAGCACGAGCTTATCAAGTGAATAAACCTTCTAAGGGTCAATCACATAAACAAAAATAAGGAGAGCGTATGATGAAAGATACAATAGTATTCGCATTAACTTCCTCAGTGGACTTAGCCGAAGAGATTTGTGCGTATTTAGGATTAAAACGAGGACAAATTGCAGTGAAGCATTTTGCGGATGGTGAGATCATTGTCGAACCTGAAGAATCAGTGCGTGGTAAACGTGTCTTCATTGTTCAATCCACATGTTATCCAGTTTCTGAAACATACATGGAAATCCTTATTGCCTTAGATGCGATGAAACGTGCTAGTGCTGGAGAGATTACAGTGGTCATGCCTTATTATGGTTATGCACGCCAAGATCGCAAAGCTCGCGCTCGCCAACCTATTACTTCAAAACTCATGGCAGACTTACTGCAAGTTGCTGGGGCAAATCGTGTTGTCACGATTGATTTACATGCACCACAGATTCAAGGTTTCTTCAACATTCCAATTGATGATTTATCTGCAGTATCCATGCTTGCTCAATACTTTAGATCAAAACACTTCAAAGATGAAGTTGTAGTTGTATCACCAGATCATGGTGGGGCAACACGTGCTCGTCGTATGGCTGATTCAATTCCAGGAAGTACAATCGCGATCATTGATAAACGTCGTACTAAACCAAATGTTGCGGAAGCATTAAACCTCATTGGGGATGTTAATGGCAAGATTTGTATTATTGTCGACGATATCATTGATACTGGTGGATCGATTCTTGGTGGTGTAAAGATGCTTTATGAAAAAGGTGCCAAAGAAGTGTATTGTGCTGTTTCTCATGGAGTATTATCAAGAGATGCAGTAGCTCGTATTCATGAATCACCAATTAAAGAACTTGTTATTACTAACTCCATAGAATTGTCTGTTGAGAAACGTAAAGAGGCTAAAATCAAACAAATCTCAGTCGGTTATATGCTTGCGAAGACGATTGAAGCGATTCACTCTCACAAACCTGTCTCAGAGCTTTATCATATATTTAATGATTAAAACCAAAACGATGAAAAATTTCATCGTTTTTCTATTGACAGGAAACACAAGGTGTTGTATTGTTGTATTAGTTAATTAATACAGCAGTACAGAAAGGAGTGTTATGCAACCATTCATTCATGAAAAACCGATTTATATTCAGATTATGGATCGTATTAAAAGAGAAATTGTATCAAAGACATTAGTTGAAGGATCACCTATTGCAAGTGTTAGAGAACTAGCATTACAATATCAAGTGAATCCAAATACCGTTCAAAGAGCATTAAGCGAGTGTGAGCGTGAAGGTTATTTAAAGAGTGATCGCACCAATGGACGTTTTGTCAGTGCTGATGAAACCATGGTCGAAGAACTTAAAAACAAGTTATTAACCCAATGGGTTAGTGAACTTGTAACGCAGTGTCAGTCAATTGGTTTAGATTATCATAGTGTATGTGAATTAGTTAAGGCTACATATGAGAAAGAGGGGAACTTCAATGATTAGTATTCAAGGGTTAAATAAGAATTATGGGAAGACACAAGCACTTCATGATGTGAATCTTGATTTGCAACCGGGGAAGATCATTGGATTATGTGGGCCGAATGGATCTGGGAAAACAACGTTAATCAAGATTCTTAACGGACTCCTTAATGATTATCAAGGTAATATCCGCATTGATGGTCAAGAAGTTGGAGCACATTCAAAAGCATTGATTTCATACCTACCAGATCAAACGTATCTAGCAGGTTGGATGACAGGAGAGAAAGCGATTTATTTATTTAAGGATATGTACAGTGATTTTGATGAATCACGTATGCGCGAACTTCTACTAAAACTAAAACTAGATTCTAAACAAGCAATTAAAACAATGTCTAAAGGGATGAAAGAAAAGTTTCAGTTAGCCTTAGTGATGTCACGCAAAGCTTCAATCTATATTCTGGATGAGCCTATTGGAGGTGTAGATCCTGCAGCTCGTGAACTTATCTTAACGACAATCTTAGAAAACTATAATCCTAACTCAATCCTTCTTATCTCTACACACTTAATCTCTGATATTGAATCTATCTTTGATTCAGTAATCTTCCTAAAAGAAGGTGAAGTAATGCTACATGAAGATGTGGATACACTTCGAGATATGCATGGCAAATCCGTAGACGAACTATTTAGAGAGGTGTTCAAATGTTAATCAAACTAATTAAACATGATTTAATCGCAACACGTGGAGAATTCTTTGGGATTTACCTAGGTTTTCTATTATTGTCGATTGTTGCACCGTTTCTTATACTAAATGGTCCTGAATGGATGCAAGTACTTTCAGTGTTTTCAGTATTTGGGGTACTATTTGCGATTATAATTGTCACATTACTTGCGGTCATTCGTTTGTTTCAAAAGCGTTTATATTCACATGAAGGTTATTTAACATGGACACTACCAGTTTCTGTTAAGTTGAATTTACTTTCTAAAGTGATCGTTGGTGTTATTTGGAATGTTGCTAGCTTCCTGGTTGTGTGGTTAGGAGCGCTTATTTCTTCAACTATCTTTTTAACTCAACTTAGCACATTTAATCAAGTTATTGATACAGCCATTCTTCTATTCATTCGATCAGGTTTTATTGGCAAACTATTTAATCTTTCATTAGTATTTCTTCCATATTCTTTAGTGACATTGGTATATTCTGTGGTGTTCTTACTCTTTGTAATTACCTTTATCAATACTTCATGGATAAAAAAGGGAAGAAATGCGATTGGAATTGTTCTCTATTTTGGTTTATCTTTAGTCATTGATGCGATTACAACAAGATTTATTACTCAAATGCCTATAAACATTAATACTGAAAATTTCATCTTCAATCCAACTGATCCATTACTTTCGGCTTATCAAGCACTCTCTCAGTTCAACTACACAATCAATGGTGGAGTTGTCCTAGCGATGATTGCATTACAAGTTTCGTTTGTAGTGCTTATGACGATAGGAATCCTCTACTTTGTAGAGAAGAAAATGGAAATAGAATAAAAATTGATTTGTTATAATTTGATTATATTAGACAAGAAAACACATCTCTAAACAGAGATGTGTTTTTATGTTGTTACTCATTGATTAAGATTGCTTCTTTTAACACAATACTGTAGATGTAAGTCTTAAGTGAAGGTGCATAACTTCTCAATGCTTGATCATAGGATAGTAATTGAGATGCATATCGCTCTTTGAGTTGTTCGACATGGGTTACCTTATCCGTCTTAAAGTCCACAATGATCCATTCATCATCTTTCTTCATAAGTAAGTCAAGATAGTATTGATGATATCCAGTTTCGTTTTTAGTGATAATTGGAAATTCGCTTTGTTTTTGGAATTCATTCCAATGTTGTGTTAAAGGATGAGTGAAGAATGAAATCATTCCTTCTTTTTGAGCTGTGGATAAATCTAAACTCATGGATTGAATATCTTGAATAGGATTGTTTGATAATACACATCTTTCAAGGATACTATGGATTAGTGAACCTACTTCTTTAGGTTTCAAACGATTAGAAGTATCAAGTGGTGTTAATGGGATACTTGCTTGCTTAGTTACTTGTAGAAGTGGTAATGCTTTTATATCTTCAACTTCTTTAAGCTTAAGTGATACAATCGCGGCTCGATTTGGATCTTCAATTTCATGAGTTGATAGCAAGGACTTTTGAAAGAATGTTTGAAGCCCTAAGAGTAAACCATTTATTCCTTTAGATTTCAACACTGTAGAAGCATGGAGTTTTGTTGAGTATGTTTTAGTTTCTTTATTAATCCCTATACACACCATTTCTTTCTCAGCGCGAGTTAACGCCACATACCATAATCTTAGTGATTCTTCATAAGCTGCTTTCTTCTCAACATAAAGTAATGCTTTTCGAACGATGTTAGTGACTTCGATATTGTAGTCTTGTTTAATTCTTAAGGTAAACCCAAAATTAGGATCTACAATCACTTGACCTCTTGAGGCATGAATCATCGTAGATTCATCATTGAAGACATACACTATAGGGAATTGAAGACCTTTAGAGGCATGAATGGTCATGACTTTGACCACATCATCACTTAATGCTACATCCATGGCTTCAGCAATCTTTGCATCTTTAAGATGCTCTAGACTTTGAATGAATGCTGCAAGTCCACCTTGATGAGACTTTTCAAAATCCACTGCTCTTTGAACGAGTGCATCACCATTGAGTTTTCCTTGAGAATCACAACGATGATAGAAGTCACTATATTTTAAGCATTCATGAATCGCAGACGCAAGTGAATTAGTTAAGACACGATGTTTAAGATCAACTAATGAAGCATGTATTTCAGGATACTGATTTATTAGAGCAGTCTCTAAGTTTCCTTGCAGTTTTAATTGTGCAACATCATCAGTAGTTAGCGAAGTATAATCACTCAACAATACACCACTTAGATAGAAATCATTTGGGAATAAACAATACTGTGCGAACATTAAAACTTGTGTAATAGTAGGGTGTTTAAGGAATCCTTGAGGAGAGTTAATGAAATGTGGGATACCTTTTTCATCAAAGAGTTTCTTAAGAATATCTTTTTGAGCATGGGACTTAACAAGTACACACATATCTCTAAATGGAATGTTCTGATTTAAATGACGTTCTATGATGTTTTTGGTAATTACACGTGCTTTGATATGATCTGCAGCTGTTTCATAAGATTTAGTCTTAAAGTTTTCACCTTCTTCTTTACTCTCTTCATTATCATTATCGATTTCATCATCCATAGCTTCAATGAGCATATCTTTATCAGGTTTGTTGACTTTTAGGAAGGTTACAGGGGATGTGATGAGTCTTTGTGCATCTCTACCTACAGTTACCTTATCTTGGTCTTTATAAACATCATTGAATCCACCGACATTCATTAATGTACTAAATAGAGTGTTGTTAAACTCAACAATAGGTTCACTCGATCTAAAGTTATGAGGTAAAGTAAACACTTCAATCTTCGGATCATTCACCATAGAGCGCATAAGTTGAGGCTTTGCTCCTCTAAAGCGATAAATGGATTGTTTAACATCACCGACTCTAAAGACATTATTTCCAGTAGAGATTAAAGTAATGATCTGATTTTGCAAGTCATTAGTATCTTGAAACTCATCCACTAAGATATCAGTGTATCGTGATTGATAGAAAGAAGGCACATCATAATCTGGGTGAGTTAGGATTTCATAGGCCAAGCGCTCCATATCATCAAATTCAATGACTTTAAGAGAGCTTTTCTTGGAGTGCATTAAAGCAGTCAAATCTTTGACCAAATCAATAACTACATTAATGTGAGGAAGTAGACTTTGTACATGTAGAACATGTTCATTTAAGTCGTTAAAGGCATTCACCAAATCCTTAATGCAATCCTGAAGTTCTTTTTTTGCGTCATTATATAACTCGTGATCTCTTATCTTTGGAATCGCTGGAACCCATTCAGTATGTAGTTGTGCAAGTACTTCTTTGAGTTCATTATTTCTTATCTTGTCATGCATGTTACTGAGAATAGATCGTAATATTTCAACATTCTTCATATCCTCACCAGCGTTTGAACCTTGAAATATCACTTTATCAGATATTGCGATAGCTTCGATGAACTGATGTGAAAGTTCTTCACATAAAAGAGGCTGTATGATACTTAATGGGTCTTCATGAAGGTATCGGACACGATTATCAAAAGATAAAAGATCAATTTGTAAACGTCTAACTTGATAGATTTCTTGAATGATTTCTTTAAGAGTAGAGAAATCAAATGAGGAAGTTGAAACTAAACTTTGTAAAGACTGGATTGATTGAGGATGATTATGAATTGCCTTTTGAATCACTTCATCACTACATTCACTAAATAGTAGCTTACTAGTGCCATCATCAAGTACGTTCTTACTCATCTCAGGATCTAAGTTCAAGACATAAGAAAAGTCTTTAATAAGAGACAGTGCAAAACTATGTATCGTTGAAATCATTGCAGTGTCAATAAGTGAAAGTTGTTCTTTAATAAATGAAGATAATTCAAAATCTTGAGACTCTGCAAGCTTCTCTCTTAGTTTAAGTTTTAAGCGATCTTTCATTTCATGAGCAGCAGCCTCTGAGAATGTTAGAGCACAGATTTGATTAACACTAATTCGATCTTCAACGATTCGTGTCATTAATCGCTTAATAAGTAAAGTTGTTTTCCCTGCACCTGCTGATGCAGAAACAAGAATATTTGTCTCTTTTAGATGAGCAATGTGATGAGTGAGTGCTTCGATATTCATGATTCTTCCTCCGTAGTTGCTCTTTCTTGTTCAGATAATATAACAGGGGTCTTAAATAGAGGGTCACGTTTAGGATAAGTTCCAGAGAAATGACAAATAGACTGATAGTCACAATACTGACAAACAGATGGCTCAGCTGGATTCTTATCAATTGCTCCTTCTTGAAGTCTTTGAACAAATATTTTGAAAATAGTATTTAGACCTTCTTGAACTCCTTCTTCAAGATAGCGGTATTTTCCATTAATTTCACCATTATTATTTAACCCAAATCTTTTAAAATCTGTTGTATAGTGTTCGCCTGATTGAGGATTAATATACACACTATTTGTCTTTGCTTTACTTAAGAATAAGTCTTTGAACTCATTATCATTAACAAAAAGTCTAGGAGCATTTGCTTGAAAGTTAATGGTGTATTTTTCTTTAGGATGAATCACATCATTCTTTAGTGTGTAGTAATGAACACCGGTTGGTGTTAGGCCGGTTTTCTTAGCGTAAAGTTGTTGATAGGTGAATAGTTGGATTTGACGACCTAAGCGAAACTTGTCTTTACTTATTCTCTTTGTAGATGACTTGTAGTCAATAATTCTAAAAGCTTTGTCATGATGATCAATACGATCTATAAAACCAGTAAAGCTTAATGTAGAATCAAGAATCTGTAACTCATCGTGCAGTTCATACTCACTGATATAAGGTTTAAAATGAGTTGCCGCTTCAAGAACACTAAAGCGTTGTATGGTTAATAGCATTTGTTGCGTTAATAACTTAAAGATTAAGCTTAGTGTCTCTTTGTGATAAGGAAACACATGATTTGTATCATGAACATAAGGTTGCAGTGTTTCCATAATGAAGGCATCACTCATTAAAGGACTACCTTGATTAATCCATTCTTCAAGCACAAAATGCATCATTGTCCCCATATGTGCGACATTAATCCCACTATCTAGCATTTTTGTGATTCTTAAACCTCTTGAAAAGAAGTATTGATAAGAACAATTAAAGAATTGTTCAATTGAAGAAACAGATCCTTTTATAACCTTATCCTTAAAGAATAATGCTTGAGATGTTGTTGAAGATAAAGCAAAAGACTTCTCTTGTGGGTTTATAGCATGTCTATGTATTGACCACGGTGTGATTAAAACATCACCCATTCGCTCTTTTAGATTAATGGATACTTCTTGGGGTTTACCATCCATAGAAGCGGATGGATAAGACAGAATTGTCAGTGGGCTTTGAGAGAAGATCATCTCTTCATAGGCAACTAGTGCTAGATTTCGCTCACTCAGTGATGGATATTCAATAATCTTTTGTAGGTAAGGTTCATCAATCAAGCCATTATTCTTTTGAGTTGGTGGATAATGTTTTGCACTTGCTCCCATAATGATGAGTTGATCACAATTACCAACCATAACCTCAGATAAATCATGAATTGATACCAACGAACTTGATTGATCAAAAGAAAATGATTTTGTCTTGAGTTGATGAATGAGTAGTGCAAGTTTAGTAGTTGAGTCTAAAGATGAACCTAAGATAGTTTCACATACAGATTTGATTTGATTTAAAGCAGATTGTTGAGAGAAAGATAAATCTTTACGTTGTATTAAGAAGGCATAGACATCTTCAACCCATGTTATTGTAGACCATGACCTCAGCACAGACATGATATGTTGACGAGCACTCTCTGCTTCTTTTTCAAGTGTAATGAAATGATGAATATCATATTCAAAAAGATCACTCTTTAAAGGAGTAGAAGCAACATGATTAAATGTGTAATCACATGCATATAGAGGAATATTAAAGATATCCATGTATTTAATTAAGGATGGTGTATATTCATGAGGAACTAAATTATGTTTACAACACTTAATGAAATGTTCACGATCAGAGTTAAGTCCATATTCACATGCACTAATGAGTGCTGAGATAATAGGGGAAGAAGATTGAGATAGTGTTGAGTTAAAGGGAATGTTATATAGGTTGAAAGCATGTTCTAAACTTGAAATATCAGAAGGATTTGCACAGAGTATTCTTGTGGATAGTGTAGGTTGTTTAACAATATGTTGTGCAATAGCCATTGCTTCAAGTGCAGGATTCAAGGCATTATGAATCCTAAAATTGCTAGAAACCTTACTTATAGGATACTGTTTTGCTTTTGATTGAAGTAATGCATTAACTAAGATTGCATCCATAGCTGAGGCAGGATGAGGATATATCCAAATATCAAGTTCACTTGAAAGGTTTGATACAGCACTTTCAATACTATCAAATTTAGTTAGTAAAGGTGCAAGAGCTAAACAGACAGTCTTGATATCTTTGTCTTTTTCACTGTCTTGTGGAAGAGAGTGAAATGATATATTTAATTGATGACACTCAACTGCAAATGATAGTAAATTAACTTGATGATCTAGATAAGAAAGTGAATCACTAAGTAAAGTGCAATGAGTTCGAATATTTGATATGATAGGGAGTGCTTGAATGACTAATTCAAGATTCAACTTTGGAAGACTTAAAAAACGCTCCTTAAAAACAGAGAGCGTTAAAACAGAAACATTGAAAGCAGAACGCTCACTTTGCAAAGTTTGACTCATGATCGCATCATGAAGTGACAGTGGTGCAATGATTATTTTCATAGATTTTTCCCCTGAATATTATTATACAAGATAAAGGAGTAGATATGAGCGCAGAAATCAAACTTGCAAAGTCATCGTTGTTTTTATCAGCATTTTTATGGGGGTTTGGTTTCGTTGCGGTTGAGGGTGCCCTAATTTCTGGATGGGACCCCATGGCGCTTCTAGCAGCTCGCGGGTTTATTGGGGGTTCACTGCTGCTTATCTTTTCATATCGACGAAAATTTTGGAAGAATAAGGAATTAATGATTGAAGGAATAAAAGCAGGATTTTTCCTTACATTAGGCTTTGTTGGGCAGACTTATGGGCAAGCATTATCTGGTCCTGCAAACGCATCATTCATCACTGCAATGTATGTAATATTTGTTCCTATTATTGGGGCACTATGGTATAAACATAAGATTACGCCAATAGTTGTACTCACTTCTATAACGGCATTCATTGGAGTCGCATTAATTAGTGTTCAAGGGTCAATTCGTATCAATATTGGTGATATTTGGCTTTTGGGAGGTGCAATATTTTTTGCGGTTCATATCATAAGATTAAGCCAATTATCACGATTTAATGACAGTTTATCGCTCACAACGATACAATTATTCACTATGTCAGCAATTTCTAGCACTTTTTTACTATTTACTGATACAAATTTTACGTCTTCTGGTTTATACTATGTGTTGTATATTGGTTTAATTAGTAGTGGAATAGCTTTCTTTCTGCAAACATTTGGGCAGAAGTCAGTTGCCTCCTCGGTGGCCTCTATTATTCTTACTTTTGAAGCCATATTTGGAGTACTTGGTTCTGCGATTGTGTTTAAACTTGTGATTCCAACACAAACATGGATTGGTGGGATTATGTTGCTTGGATCAGTCTTTTTCCTTGAAGCATTGCCACTAATAGTCAAGAAGAAATCATAACCCATCCGAAAGGGGGCAAGTCATGTCTGTCACGGAAATTTTATTGCAGATTCCAGACGTCCGTAAAGAAAATGGACGTTGCGCCTTCAATGGCTACTTAGAAGATTTTCTCACTACAATTAGTGACGATCATTCTTTGTATCCGCTCTTCCAAGAATTGTTTGAGATGAATCCGAATTTTAGAATTATGGTGGATTACTCATTTGGGGTTAATCCTAATTTAGTAACGAATCAAATCATACGTTACAAGGATATTCTTAAACTTCCTGAAAGACCGATACAAGTTCCCTATATTGTGTATGGAGATACACAAAAGAAAGTAGGTGTGGGCTTTATCTTGGGTGGACCAAGAAAAGATGACTACTTAATTTCAAAAGGTTATTATTTTGCCCTTACTGAACCAGAAGCTATATTTCAAGATCAAAGAAATTTTGTCATGTCTTGTGTCACAGACCCAACCATGTATGACGCATCATTGATTAAAAAGGTTCTTCAAGATCAAATGACGATTGGTAATGCTCAACGTGTTCTTGATAATCATATCTTTAAGAAACTCGATGAAGCAGTGGCTGCATGTGTTGCCCTTTCTCAAAGCATTAAGGAACACGTCATTCAAATAGTACCAACTCTTGAAGATCGCAGTCCTGTTATACATCATGCAATTGTTTCATGGTACTTACTAAAGAAGACGGTTTATGTCATGACTATGACCAATAAACCATTACTTGCTCAACTTGAAAACAATGTTAAAGCACAACGTCATCAAGCTAAAGTCAATGCAGATTCACTTGTCTTCATGCCTTTATCAGAGATGTGGAGATTATAAATTAAAGACAAAGGTCCAGTAGAATTTACTGGACCTTTTAAGTATGCTATTTTTCTGTTACTAGGCTTTTCTTTTTGGCACAAGCTGAGCATAAACCTGATATCTCAAGTTGATGTGAAGCAACCACGAAATCATAATCAGATTCAATTGAATCAAGAATACTATGCATTGGACACATTTTTATAGGAATCATCTTATGACACTCAACACATACAAGATAATGTTTATGGGTTGGTGCTACAAGTTCAATCATAGTAGTTTGTGTAATGGAATTATAAGTCTTATGAATTAGATTGACTTGTGAAAGTGAATCAATTGTACGGTATATTGTGGAAAGGTTTATTGGGTGTTGATGTTGGCGACAGTAATCATCAAGTTTTTCAACTGTGACAGGCACTTTTAAATCACGTAAAGCATCTAAGATGATTTCACGCTGTTTAGTGTACTTTAGATTAACTCGTGCTAACAGTTCTTTAGTGTTGTTCATGATTATCGATTATATCATATTTCAATTAAGTTTTCTTCAATCTCACCATAACATGAGTTAGGAATAGTGCTCAACCAGACCATGATTTCATCTTTACTACACATGATTGAAAACCTTAGAAATTCATCATTTTGTTTTACTTCAATATCCCACTTCTTACGCTTAAGTGTTTCCCATAAAGCAAATCCATGTTCAAAACATAAATTAAAGTGAACTTGAGGTTTATGTTCAATAGCTTTAATTTCAGACTCTTTAAGTGTTTCTGTTATGGATGTGGTATAAGCCTTTACGAGTCCACCAACGCCAAGATTAATACCTCCATAATAGCGAACAACGAATGCACCAGTTCTAAGAAGGTTTTGCTTTAAGAGTACATTCAACATTACCTTACCTGCACTATGTGTTGGTTCTCCATTATCATCAAACCAAGTGTCATCAATTGAATCACCCACAAAGGCAACACAAATATGAGTTGCTTTCGGATGTTGTTTCCAGAGTAGATTAAGTTGTGCTTTAAGATCTTCTTTATTAACACATGGAAAAACAAATCCAATAAAGGTAGATTTATTAATGATTAATGAAGTGGAAGCAGTAGTCTTTACAGTGTTCATAGATTTAGTATATCAAATGATGATGAAATTATTTTCACAATCAATATATATATAGTAATTATTACTAAATATCGATGAAATTGAAGTGAAAAGAGGAGGATGACAGCCATATGGTTTGACATTCAAACCTTCACTATTTATAATGGCATCATACCCTATTAGGAGGAAAAGTATGTCAAAAATTTTAATTGTAACTGATTCATCTGCGTCAATTGACCTAGATGTAGCGAAAGCACATGGTATTGAAATTGTACCTTTATCAGTAGAACTTGATGGTAAAGTTTATCGTGATCAACTTGATATGACTGTTGCAGAACTTCGTGAGAAGCTAAAACAGAAAGCAGCACCTAAAACATCACAGCCAAATCTTGGTTATGTGAATGACCTTATGAAACGTTGGAAAGGCGAAGATTGGGATGATATTATCATCTTCTCATTGTCCTCACATCTTTCAGGAACATTCCAAGGTTTCAATTTAGCTATGAATGACAACGAAATGACTAATGTAACATTGATCGACACATTAACATTAGCTGGACCACTTCGTGACATTGCTTTCAAAGCTGCAAGCATGGTTAAAGAAGGCAAGAGCAAACATGAAATCTTATCAATGGCTAAAACTGTTATTGATATGACTCAAGGATTCTTGATTCCAGAAAACTTAGATCAACTAGTGCGTGGCGGACGTGTATCCCCAGCATTAAAAACAGTTGCATCACTTCTTAAATTGAGAACATTAGCAGTTCTTCGCAATGGTGGAAAGACTTTTGAAAAAGCTGGAACATCACGCACAGAAGCTGGAATTTTCAAAATGGTTATTGATGATTTTGCTGAAAAAGGAGTTGCAGTTGGAGTAACTAAGTTCGTTATTTGCGAATGTGAAGCTCAAGACATTGCTGACCGTTTAAAAGCAGCATTAGTAGAACGCTTTGGACCTGTCCAAGTTGACATTATTGACCTACCAGCTACACTCACTGCACACGCAGGATTAAGAGCAGTAAGTGTTCAATCTTCATTAGTACTTTAATTTAAAAACCTTTTACTAAGACAACAGCCGCATGGTTGTTGTTTTTTTATATTTTTATCATATAAAAGATGGAAAACCTAAGAGTACTTGTTGTCTATCCAAAGTGAATACAATCTTATATTTCAATCTAGAAAACAGATAATTCTTTCTTATAAGAAGATTTAGTCACATATTATATTTTTCTGAGCAAAAAATATGTAACATAGTGTGAACTAAGTGCATTCTATATAATAATCATTGCATATCACATATTTAAGTGCTAAGATACAACATCATGAAGAACCTAAATTCTAAAAAAAATACTCAATTATTCATTTATTGGATGTTAGTATCATTTGGACTTGTCCTACTCATTGAACTTTTCAATCGACGTTCAATATCAGAGATGATCGATTTCTTAATTAGTCATCCGATGGTATTTTTTTATAATGCTTGTTTAGTAGCTTTGTCATTTTCTTTAGTCTTCTTTACGAAACGACAAAGGTATACGTTCTATCTTGTCTATGGAACCTGGCTTTCTCTAGCAATCATCAACATGGTAATTCGTACTTTTAGAATGACTCCATTAACTCTTGATGACGCTCAATTCATTGCGAATATTACAAAAATCATGCCACTTTATCTTAACACTACTCAAATCATAATCATCATTTTATCAAGTTTAATGTTGATCATTGGCTTATTGTTTTCATTCTTTAAATCTCAACCTAAACAACGTTTATTCAAGAAAGGTTTTATTCATGTCGGTGTTATAGGAATGCTTCTGATGAGCATGCCTACATTATCTTCTTCAGTAGCTCGTTTTAGTGAAACAGATGGTAACTTAAAGACAACCTATGATGAATTTGGGTTTGCGTATTCCTTTATACAAAGTGCTATTTCCAAAGGGGTTAAAAGACCTTTAGGATTTGACCAAGACATTCTAATTCAAAGACTTCAAGGACTTAATAAAGATCAATCAGATTCAATCAATGCAAATGTTATTGCATTACAATTAGAATCATTCTTTGATGTAAATCGACTAAGTACATTACAACTTCAATCCAATCCTATCCCATACTTTAGTTATCTAAAAAATAATTATCCTTCTGGCATACTTACAGTTCCTACCATTGGTGGTGGAACTGCAAATAGTGAGTTTGAGTTTTTAACAGGAATGGATTTATCCTATTTTGGAGTTGGAGAATATCCTTACAAGACCATCCTAAGAGAGAAATCACTTCCTTCCCTAGTATCTTACTTCAATGAACAAAACTACACTACTACCGCAATACATAACCATGTTGCTAACTTTTATCGCCGACAAGTTGTATATAAATATCTAGGATTTGATTATTTCGTAAGTCTTGAAACTATGAAAGATGTCACTACAACACCAAAAGGGTGGGCTAAAGATAAGCATTTAATTCCTTATATTCAATCAGCTATGGCTCAATCTTATGGAAGAGACTTCGTGTTTGCAGTTTCTGTTCAAGCTCATGGAGATTTTCCAAATGATCCATTAGGTTTAGGAATGATTCAATATGTAAATCCATCTGATGGGAAATCTAATAACAACATCAACTATTATCTAAACCAACTCAATGAAATGGACTTAATGATTGAGGAGTTAGTAACTTGGGTGCAATCTCATGATGAACCAACTATTCTAGTTTTATACGGAGATCATTTACCAGGATTAGAATTTGGACTAGATGATACAGCATCTTATCAAACAGATTATGTTATTGTCGCTAATTTTGAACTTAATCATACAGAGCAGAATTTAGATTTACCAAAACTAGGTTCAAAGGTTCTATCACTTATTAAGCATCCAGGAACAACCATTAATCAAGTTCAGCAAAGAAACTTCCTTGATAAAGAAACCCTTCAATGGATTCATTATGATTGGGTTGAAGGCAGTCAAGTTAGTATGGATTCTGTAAGACTTCCTAAAACAATGATGATGGGGTTAAAAGCTCCTAAAGTAACAAATATTAGTTTTGTACAAGACTATGTCATCTTAGAGGGAAGTAACTTCTTTCCATCAACTCAAATTATCATCGATGGAAAACCAAGAGAAACGACATACATTAGTGAGTACATAGTGTTATTCGAAGGTCCATATGATGGTGAATATCCAATCGAATTTGCGATTGTATCCGACAACAGAGAAATCATAAAAATAATTCAATAAGCCTGTAAAGGGCTTATTTTTTATGGGTGTAGATTGACACGGTCTATTTTAGCACTTATAATATATGAGTGCTAAAATAGGAGGTCATATGGCAGAAAACAAGCCGTTTAAGGCAGAATCTCAACGTTTGTTGGATTTAATGATCAACTCAATTTATACCAACAAAGATATCTTTTTAAGAGAACTTATTTCAAATGCAAGTGATGCATGTGATAAGTTGTATTTTGCATCCCTAGAGGATGATTCCATTTCTATTGATCGCACTAAGCTTCATATTGAAGTGAGTGTAGACAAAGAAGCTAGAACCGTTACTATCAAAGATAACGGTATTGGTATGGATCTAAGTGATATGGAAGACAATCTTGGTACCATTGCGAAATCAGGTTCTTTAGCATTCAAGCAAGCCCTTGAAAAAGGAGTTAATGATGTAGAGATTATTGGACAGTTTGGTGTAGGGTTTTATTCTGCATTCATGGTGTCTGATAAGGTTACAGTCATCTCTAAGAAGATTAACAGTGATAAATCATTTATCTTTGAATCTGCAGGAGTAGATGGTTACTTCGTAGATGAAGCAGACAAAGAAGATGTTGGAACAATCATCACTTGTCATATCAAAGAAAATATTGAAGATGAAGACTTTGATCGCTTCTTAGAAACCTATAATGTTCGCTCACTTATTAAGCAATACTCAGATTACATTCGCTATCCAATCATGATGAAAAAAGATGATGAAGAGGAAGTGGAAACACTTAACTCAATGATTCCTTTATGGAAGAGAAGTAAATCTGATATTACACAAGATGAATACAATTCATTCTACAAAGACAAATTCTATGATTTTGAAGATCCTGCAAAGGTGATTCATATGAATGTGGAAGGTAATCTTTCTTTCACAGCACTAATGTATATCCCTAAGAAAGCACCGTTCAATTTCTACTCCAATGAGTTTGAAAAAGGGCTACAACTTTATTCTAAAGGTGTCTTTATTATGGATAAAGCAAAAGATCTCCTTGGTGATCACTTTAGATTTGTGAGAGGACTTGTGGATTCTCCAGACCTCAACTTAAATATTTCCAGGGAAATACTCCAACAAGACCGTCAACTAAAATCTATTGCTCAAAGACTTGAGAAGAAGATTAAGAGTGAACTTATCTCTCTTCTAACTTCAGATCGTGAATCCTATGAAACATTCTACCAGGCTTTTGGAAATCAACTTAAGTATGGTCTCTACCAAAGCTATGGCATGAATAAAGAACTACTTATCGATTTAGTATTATTCTATTCATCACATGAGAAGAAGTTTGTAACACTTGCTGAGTATGTTACACGCATGAAAGATGATCAAAAAGAAATCTATTTCATATCAGCTAATACGATTGAACAAGCTGATCGTTTACCTGCAAGTGAGCGTGTTAAAGATAAAGGGTATGAAATACTTTACCTTGTTGATGATATTGATGAGTTTGTACTACAAATGGTTCGTGATTATCAAGAAAAACCATTCAAGTCAATTAATCAAGGTGATTTAGATCTAAGTGATGAAACTGAAAAAGAAGCTATAAAAGACGCTAGCGAAAAATCTAAAGATGTTTTAGAAGCACTTAAAGAAAAACTTAAAGATAAAGTTGAAGATGTTCGCTTATCTTCAAGACTTAAGTCACATCCAGTATGCCTTGTGTCTACTGAAGGTGTATCCTTTGAGATGGAAAAAGTATTATCTCAAATGCCAGATGCTAAAGATCAAAACATTAAAGCAAAAAGAATCCTTGAACTTAATCCTGATCACCCTCTTCTTGTGACACTCACACGTCTTTACGAGAATAAATCAAGTGTATTAGATGATGTTGCGGATGTTCTTTATGATCAAGCCTGCCTCATTGAAGGGCTTCCTATTGAAGATCCTGTTGGATTTGCCTTAAAGCTATCTAACTTACTAACACAAGTTCAATAATATGAACGTGTATGACTTTGATAAAACCATTATTCCTTACGACAGTACTCAAGCTTTTTTTCGCTATCTAATAAAGAGGCAACCATCAATTCTATTTCATCTTCCTAAGATGGGATTTGCTTTTATTCGATATAGTCTTAAACAGATTACGAAGACACAAATGAAAAATGTCATGTATGAAGTGTTACCAAAAGTCAAAGATCTTAATCAAGTCGTTAATGATTTTTGGTCAACACGACAAAATGACATTCACACATGGTACTTGAATCAAAAGAGAAACGATGACATTATCATTTCAGCTTCACCATCATTTCTTATCAAACCAATGTGTGAATTACTTGAGGTAAATCTTATTGCCTCTGAAATTGATTTAAATACTGGGCATCATATTGGTGAGAATTGTTATGGTAATGAGAAACCACTTCGCTTTGAAAAAGAATATGATTTAGAAAATATTCAAGCATTCTATTCTGATTCATATTCTGACACACCAATGGCTATTCATGCTAAAGAGGCTTATCTAGTCACAGGGGAAATCATTACACCTTGGGATTTTAGGAAAAAATACCGCTCCTACGAACATTAACGTAGGAGTTTTTTTATGCCATGTGAATACTGCAAGTCAAAACATAAAGATTTATCTTTTATTCATCAAGCAGTAAGTGTTTGTCGTGTCTGCCTTAGTGTAGCAACACTAGAACCTATTGAAGTAACATGTCCAAATCATCTTATTGAAGACATAAATCTTAGTTTTGAATTAACACCAAAGCAAAAAGAAGTATCTAAACAGTTATGTTATACCCATGACAAAAATGTTCTATTTGAAGCAGTATGTGGTGCAGGTAAAACAGAATGTGTTTTAGAGCTTATTCAAGATCGCTTAAACAAAGGGTTTAAAGTAGGATGGGCAATACCACGACGTCAAGTTGTCTTAGAACTTACTTTAAGACTTCAAAAAGTCTTTCCCTCACTTACTGTGATTGCAGTATGTGAAGGCTATACAACACAATTAGCTGCAGACTTAGTATTATTCACAACACATCAAGCTTTTAGATATAAGCAAAGTTTTGATGTGCTAATACTAGATGAAGTGGATGCTTTTCCTTATAAAGGGAATCATTTATTACAACATTTAGTTTCGCAAACGTACAAACATCAATGCATCATGATGAGTGCTACCATACCCCATGATCTTCGCAAAACAATGGTAGAAGAAAAGTGGTCACATATTACATGTTATGAAAGACCAACACATATCCCTCTTTCTATTCCAGTGCATATTAGAACATTTTCATGGTTAATGCTTTTTTGGATATTTAAACTAAGACCACGACAAAAGAAATGGCTTATCTTTGTACCTTCAATAAGACAAGCTATAAGGTATGCTCAAGTTCTAAGATGTGATGTACTTACTTCAAAAAGTGAGGATAAAGATAAAATCATTGAGCATTTCTCCAATACACAACAAGGCACACTTGTATGTACGACTATTCTTGAGAGAGGAGTGACATTCATAAATGTGCATGTCATGGTAATCATGGCACATCATTCAGTGTTTGATGAATCTTCGCTAGTACAAATAGCAGGACGTGTCGGACGTCATAAGATGTATCCTACAGGAGATGTATTCTTTATTTCATCTCAAGACAGTGAGGAGGTGAATGCATGCATCAGTACACTCCAAAACGCCAATGCCACTGCCTATGGTGTTTAGTATCTCTTGAAAAACAAGATTTCTCATTATTGATAAGACATGATTACTTATGTCTTGAACATGAAGAATTCTTAAAAAGTAAAACTAAGAAAGTAATAATGAAAGGAAGAGAAATAAACTACTTCTTTGAATATGATCATAAGATTGCATCACTATACTTCCGATATAAAGAACATAAGGATATCCCTTTATGTGGATGTCTGTTTTATCCACAAAGAAAACACTTAAAATCTATAATTCAATCAAGAAGTGTCGTTATTGTACCTTCGTCACTGTCTAAAACGAAATCTCGTGGTTTTCATCCTTTAAAACTCTCCCTTGAAATATGTGGAATTAAGCCTCACGATATTTTAAAGAAAGTTGAAGATTCAGATCAAAAGAACAAAGATAAATCACAACGGGAGCTTACACAATTTGAAATTACATTACCGAAAACACCCTTAACTCACGAGGTTGTTTTAGTTGATGATGTCCTCACGACAGGAAACTCATTAATGAGATGTTGGGATCTTTTAGAATCACAAGGACATCGTGTGATAGGATGTGTTCTTGCGATTAATTCATCATGGTTGGTATGAATTTGATATAATAATGCAATAAGGAGAATTAACTATGGCATATCATGACCCAAATACACGATTCTATAAAACAAGCGAAGGTGCAGTTGTCGGTGGAGTTTGTTCAGGACTATCAGAGAATCTAAAAATCGACGTTTCTTTACTTCGAATTGTTGCGATTGTTTTAGCATTTACAGGAGTAGGGATACTTCCTTACATCATCTTATGGATCGCACTTCCAAACAAAAGTGATCTTACGTGATTAAATTTTTAACAGGTTCATATACAAAACGAGGTTCCAATGGAATCAATCGTGTTGAATTTGATCCAGCAACATTGTCATTTACAACGACTCAAATTGCCAATGTATCCAATCCTACTTATTTGACTCATTCTCAAGATATGATTTTTACAGTAGGACAAGTGTTAGATCAAGCAGGAGTAATCCTTCTCAAAGATGGTATTGTAAAGGACATGCTTTTACTTGAACAAAAAGTGCCTTGTCACATCAGCTACAGTAAAAAACACAAACATATTTATACTGCCAATTATCATGAAGGACATATTATGATTATTGAGCTCAAAGATGAACAACTTCATCATGTTCAAACCATAACCTTTCCTCAAGGATCAAAAGCACATTATGTAAATTACGATGAATCATTAGATTGCATTATCATGTGTGATCTTGGATTAGACTGCGTTCGTGCATTCCGTTGGAATAACAATCAATACGAACTTCTTTGGGAAGAGTTTTTCCCTAAAGGCAGTGGACCACGTCATGCTGTTAAACATCCCTCACTCAATATTCTATATGTGTTGTGTGAGTTAAGTGGGGAGATTTATACATGTGAGATATCAAGATACAAACTTTCAATTTTATTAAAAGCACTTGTGTATCCTCCTAACTTTAAACCACGTTGGGCAGCAGCAATTCGCATTACAAAGAATGCTAGAGATCTCTACACTTCAAATAGAGGGCATGACTCTATTACGCACTTCATAGTAGATCAACATGGACACTTACATTTCGAAGCGCGAGTTTCAACTCGAGGAAAACAACCACGGGATTTCAATCTACTAGATAATGATCGCTATCTTTGTGTGTTAAATCATGATGATGACCAATGTGTTATTTTTAAGCGCGATGATAATGGTTCACTTACCTTCTTAGCTCGCCACCAGATACTTGAAGGTGTTTGTGTGTCTGATTTAACAGTTTGATAACATTATAAAACACTTTCTTTTATATAGTCAGTAGTAATTACGAGGTACCTTTGGTAGAATGTTCATGATGAATTACTTTGATTACAGTGCAACTACTCCGATATCTGATCGGGTGAATGAAGTCATGCAACGTTGTGAACGTGATTTTTTTGCGAACATAAATGCTAAGCATGAAATGGCATTACAATCTAAACTATTCGTTACAGGATATATTAATCGAATGATACAAGCTTTGAATATTTCTGAGTCATCACTTGTTTTTACATCAGGAGCTACTGAATCCAACAATATGATCTTATTTGGTCTGGCTAAATCTTATCCAGGTAAGCGGCACATCCTCACAACATCTTTGGAACACCATTCGATGATATCTCCATTAGGTATCCTTCAAAAAGAAGGATATGATATTGAGTTTATTCCATATTTAAATGGAGAACTTGATTTAGAAGTTCTGAAAAATAGTATTCGACACGATACATTGCTTGTGAGTGTCATTGCGGTTGAAAGTGAAACTGGAATGATTCACCCTTTAAAGAAAATAAAAGCAATTTGTGATGAACATCAGATTCCACTGCATAGTGATGTAACACAGGCAATAGGTAAAACAGAAATAGATTTTCAAGATGTAACTTATGCAAGTTTTTCATCTCATAAAATCTATGGACCTAAAGGTATAGGAGCATGTATTATTCAAAAACAAGATATTAAGCCACTAATTGTAGGGGGAGGAAGTCTTTCAAAACTAAGAGCAGGAACTCCACCTAATGCCTTAATTGTTGGGTTTGCGCAAGCGTTGATAGATTCTCTTGAACATTTACATGAACGTCAAACACTCGTAAATCAAAGATATCAATATTTGGTTGAACAGGTATCTTCATTAGATCAAATTCATATTAATCAACCAAAGCATGGAGTTAAGAATATTTGCAACTTGTCGATTGCAAAATCAAAGCGAAATCAAACAATAGAAAAACTATCGCTCTATGGTTGCTTTGCAAGTGCAAGTAGTGCTTGTAGTGGACAAGAAGACTTATCAAAAGCAGTGTTTAACATTACTCAAAACCAAGACTATGCATCCACATCAATTCGTGTTTCACTTTCGCATATGACTAAGTTAGAAGAAATAGATGCTTTAGTTGAAGGAATTAAGAAGGTAATTAACACATGAAAGTAATTATTCTAAGTGCAATCTGGTGCCCTGCATGTCTTATTATTAAGAGCACGATTCGCAAGATTCAAAAAGATTACCCTACGTTTCAACCACAATTCATCGATATTGATGAGGAAGAAATTTTAGCATCTAAATACGAACCTTTAAAAATACTTCCTATTTTTATAATTGAGGACGAAAATGGAAATGTAATAAAGCGGATGAGTGGGGAACTAAAAAAAGATGTCATCGAAAAGGAGTTTATCCATGTTTAAAAAAATTATCACATGGTTTCTATATGGTATTGTTTCTGTCTTAATAATGATTCAAATCAATGCACCAATTTATGCGAATCAAAATAAAGTTAACATCTATTACTTCCATTCTGATACATGTTATTACTGTGGATTGATGAATGAGTACTTTGAAGAGCTTGAAAAAGACCCACTTGTTACTATCCATAAATATGAGATAAGTGTAGATAAAGAAGGGCAAGAAGTTGCCAAAAAGGTTGAAGACTTACTTTCAACACCAATTAGATCGGTACCTTATGTGATTGTTGCAAGACAGTCATTTGTGGGCTACAACGATGGTGTCTTAGAAGGTATCGATGAAGCTGTAGAATATTCAAAAAATAATTACGTTCGTGATATTGTAGGAGAAATGTTAGGAATTGTGGATATAGGTGAAGGAGATGGTGGCATCATATCCAATGGAAAATTCAAACTACCATTTATTGGTGAGGTTGACGCTGCAACAATTTCTCTGCCATTACTTGCCATATTTATGGGTACACTTGATGGATTCAATCCATGTGCCATGTGGGTACTACTTCTACTCATTAGTATGCTAGTTCATGTAAAAGAGCGTTGGAAAATGTGGACATTAGGAATTGTCTTTTTGGCAACTTCCGCAATAATGTATTTCTTCTTCATGCTAAGTTGGCTAAATATTACACTACTCTTTGGATCTGTTATCTATCTTCGATTACTTATTGGTGCAGTTGCAATCGGTGGAGGTGCATGGAATCTTAAAAAAGCACTCACAGCAAAACCCGATGACGGTTGCGAAGTTGTTGATGTAAAAGAACGTAAGAAACTTTCAAAACGAATTCAAGCCATCACAAGTGAGAAAACGTTTATCTTCGCTATTCTAGGTATTATGGGATTAGCAATTTCAGTGAATCTGGTAGAATTATTATGTTCTGCAGGACTTCCAATTGTATTTACACAAGTATTAGCACTTAATGGATTAAGTCCTTTAGAGACAGTTGGGTATTTACTACTTTATGTATTATTCTTCCTCATTGATGACCTCATTGTGTTCTTCATAGCAATGAAAACGTTCCATTTAACTGGATTATCCACAAAATATTCAAAATTTTCAGGGCTTATCGGAGGAGCAATTATGGTTATTTTAGGAATCATGATGATCTTCAAACCTGAGTGGTTAATGTTTAATTTCTAAAATAATCATCTCATGGTATAATGAGCACGGAGAATAATTATGACGACATTACTAAGATATATACGAGAATATCAAGAATACATACTACTTTTTATCACGCCATTTGCGATTAGTTTTGCTTTCTTCGTTTTAATGGCCATCTTAAAGAAACCATTTAAAAAACTAAGATATTGGCATGGATCACTACTTTTTGTAGGTGCAGGTGTTTATTTTGCCTCAAGACTAAACGGACTAGAACCAACTAGTGCGCTTTTCGTGAATCGCTTTTCTTTCTTTCTTATTGTGCTGGCTGCTTTTGTATCTTACAGTGCTTTCGCAATCACAGCCCACGCTCTTAGAAAAAGAACATGATTAGCACGCTAGATTTACATCACTGCACTAAAATTGAAGCAAAAAAACTACTCGATCATACATTAGAGAATTTATCTTCAGAGATTAGTGAACTAGTTATTATCCATGGATATCAAGGTGGACAAGTCATCAAAGACTTTGTATTAACCTATCGACACCATAAGATATCAAGGGTCATTAAGTCTATTAATCCAGGACAAACAAGTTACCTTATTAAATCAAAGAAGTGATTGAAAACGATCATTGTGTGTGCTAAAATTCAATAGCACACTTTACTAATGGACGCTTAGCTCAGTGGGAGAGCATCTGCTTGACGTGCAGAGGGTCAGGGGTTCAAATCCCTTAGCGTCCACCATGTTTTATTTGCGCTCGTGGCGCAATTGGATAGCGCATTTGATTCCGATTCAAAAGGCTGCAGGTTCAAGTCCTGTCGAGCGCGCCATGAATATTTACGTTGGGGTTGTAGCTCAGATGGAAGAGCGCTACGCTGGCAGCGTAGAGGTCGAGGGTTCGAGCCCCTTCAGCTCCACCAAATTTACGAAAAACACGTCGAGATTTTCGACTTTTTATTTGCTTTTCACACACATATCACAATGAATGTGTATTATATGTTTGTACAAGGAAAGAATCTAGCTTCATCATTTTTTCTTCCTTACTCCTTAAAAATCCCCTTGTATCAGCCACCATTATCCAATGGTGGTTTTTTGATATAACAACATAATATTATTGATCAATTGCTCATGTAATATACATATTTCGACAAAATTAGACAACTTAAACCATTAAATGAAAATTTACAAATGTGTATTTGTTAAGTTTAATAATATGTGATAAAGTTTATAAAACAAATTGTTATTATAAAAGGAGGTCTTTGCGTGGTAGATATTAGAGAAATAGCAAGACTTGCCGGCGTATCAACGGCCACGGTTTCCAAAGTTCTAAATAATTACACTGAAGTAAGCGATGCCACTAAAGAGCGAATTATTAAGATTGTTGAAGAAGTAGGATATATCCCTAATTCAAGTGCAAGAGCATTAAGTTCTAAACGGACTTGGTTAATCGGCATTGTGTACTCAGAACACTTAAACATTGGACTAGAGCACAATTACTTTTCTGGTGTTCTAGAAGCCTTTAAAACAGAAGTTGAGAGTTTAGGTTATGATGTTGTCTTTATATCAGGTAAAGATATTGGATATTTAAAACGCTGCCAAGTTAGAAACGTCGATGGTGTTTTTGTGGTGACTGCAGATATGATGGACACAGGACTTACAGAGTTATTTGATAGTAAAATTAAGTGTGTTACCACAGATGTTCTATACAATTCAATTCCACTTGTTTGCTCAAATAATTTTCAAGGCAGTCTTTTAGCAATTAGACACCTTCATGAACTAGGACATAAACGAATAGCTCATATTGCAGGACCTGCTTCAACAATTGCTGGTAAAGAGCGTCTAGAAGGATATTTGGAAGGATTAAAAGAGAATGGAATTGAATACGATCCAAGTCTTGTCATTGAAGCTCTGGAATACGATAGTGATTCAGGGTATCAGTGTATGAAAAAGTTTCTAGAACTTCCTAACCCTCCAACAGCAGTCTATGCAATGTGTGATCTTACAGCATTAGGAGTAGTTCATGCGATTACCGAACACGGCTTAAAAGTAGGGAAAGACATTTCTGTAGTTGGATTTGATGATATTGAACTTGTTTCACACACGCACCCTGCATTAACAACCATTAAACAAGACCGCAAAGCCATAGGAAGAACATTAGCTCAAATCTTACACCGCAGTATCAATAATAAGAAAGTTGAATCAAGAACTCTCATAGAGACAGAATTAATTATTAGAAACTCAACATCAAAAGCAAAATAAGAAGCGCTGCTTCTTATTTTTAAGTTTTAATTAAATCTATCTTGTAAGCGCTTAACCATGTGCTATAATATTTACGAAAACGATTTCGTAGGAGGAATAATGAAAAATCGAATCTTAGTATTTGAGGAAAACTTTAGTGAAGGACCTCTACCTAATGAAGAATTTTGGGATTACGACATTGGAGGAGGTGGCTGGGGTAATAAAGAATTACAATATTACACACGTGCTAACCTTGAGAATATCAACATTAAGGATGGAGTTTTAAGAATAACAGCAATTGAAAAAGAAATCGAAGGACACCCTATAACATCTACACGTTTAGTAAGCAGAGGGAAGAAACACTGGTTATATGGACGATTTGAGATTGTTGCTAAGCTTCCAAAAGGTAAAGGCACATGGCCTGCTGTTTGGACACTTGGTGTTGATGAAGATAATCATGGTTGGCCAGGTATGGGTGAGATTGATATCATTGAACATGTTGGAAGAGATCAAGACACCTTGCATTTTAGTTTGCATACAGGAAAGTATAATCACAAGACAAGAACGCAAATTACTAACGTAGTCAAGAAGGAAGGTGTTTCAGAAGACTTCCATAACTATGCAATGGATTGGGATGAAGAGAAAATTACCTTTGAAGTGGATGGAGTCGAACAGAGCACATTCTATAAAAAAGATTATGCAGATTCATGGCCATTTGACACACCTCATTACTTAATCTTAAACGTAGCAATAGGTGGTGGATTTGGTGGAGAGGTAGATTTTAGTTGCTTACCAGCAACCATGGAGATTAAATCCATAAAAATCTACCAATGATCTTGATCTTTATTGGAGGTTGAGGTATTAAAATGACCTCGATTATATACTGAAAATATTGAAATATTTTTGAATATTTTATGCAAATTGTGATATTTTACCTAAAAATACACAATATACAAGAAAATTAGGTGGTAGCGCTTACACATTGAAAAAAAATCTATGTAAACGCTTTATAAAGTAGTTGAAAACGTTTTCGTACCATGATAATATGAAAATAGAAGTAATCCATAGGAGGGATAAAATGAAGAAGACACTATTTTTAACGGTTACAGTCTTCCTAATCGCTTCATTATTGACGGGCTGTTTTGGCGGCTATAAGTCACTAGATTCAAAAGTTGAGGGTGAAATCACAATCATGCTTTGGTCTGGCGACGGCACGTTGATGGAAGATATTGGAAGAAAAACTCTTGCCCCTGAAGATTTGAAAGGTCAAAACCAAGCTGCTGCTTATGCTGTAGCTCAAGCTTTCAATCAAATCTATCCAAATGTTAAGATTAATGTATTTGCAAAAGTTGGTGGTCCACATGACAATGGAGTTACTTGGCAACAAGAACTTGAAAACTTCAAAGCTGAATACGGACGCTATCCTGATGTTTATGCTAGTACAGATTTAGTTGGTGACATTTCTAAAGGATTAGTTGCTGACTTATCACAATTTGATAATGACCCTTTATACAAGACATTCAATAAATCCGTTATGGGTATGATGAACTATTACGGATTCCAAGCTGGAGTTCCTCAATTCCTTCAACCTTGGGGTGTTTATGTTAATAAAGCTTTAGCAGAAGATAACAACCTTGATGTACCAGGTCCAAATTGGACAATCGCTGAGTACACAGACTTTATTGCAAGAGCAGATGGAGTTAACTTCTGGGGTGCTATGGATACAGAATTTGATTTCATTCGCACAGGTTCAACTAAGTTCGAACAAATGATGTTTAACTATAGTGGTACTGGTAATTATGTTGATTTAAATACTGATGAAATTAAATCACTAATCGACTTTATTCCTAAATGGGCAAGAACTGCAGTTTGGCCACAAAGAGATTTAGGACTAGTTTCAGACGAAGTTATGAATGCAAACTGGTGGTGGTCATTTAAGTTCTTCATGGAAAACAAACTCTTAACTAATGCAGGCGATCCTTGGATGATGGGAGACTGTGCTAATCCAGATCCTAATCACTGGGGCGTTTGTAAATCATCAGACTGGGATATTTATCCTCGTCCATCAACTGACTATCAACCAAATACAGTCGGCGTTGTTCTAGATCCACTTGCAGTTTACAATTACTGTATGGCTGATGGCAATCCTGAATGTACAGAAGAAGAAACAGCAAAAACTAAATTAGCTTATACATTCGCAGCTTTCTGGGCTGGTGATACTCGTTCAATGCAAGCTCGTGCAGATCAAATGTTCTTAGATGGAGAAATCCTCAAGACAGCATTAAATGACTCATTCCCATTAGTAACTGGTGCAGAATTTGATAAGCAAATGGAAATTTGGTTCTCAACTCCAAACCACAAACGTTTCGAAGATCCAGCACGTATGCCTGGATTCCACGAAGTGTTACGTATTTGGCAAGCAGGCCAATTCTGGGCAGTATCTGACAAAGCTTACCCTTGGACTTATAATTTTGAAGGTGCAAGCCGTCCAATCCTATACGAATGGTTAAATTCATGGGATCCTGCAGTTGCTGGTGCAAGCCGCAATGATGCTAACTGGGCAGATAATGTTAAATCAAAACTTGGTGATTGGAGTGCAGCGTTTAATCAACGTTTCAATGAATCTTCAGTATCATTAAGAAATGGTTTAAAACAATTCTACGGATATTCAGACTCAGATTTCGAATAATAACATAATGGGACATCCTAGGATGTCCCTCTTTTTTTGTGTTTTACGAAAACGTTTTCTTGCACTTATGTAAGCGCTTTGATAAAATTGAAGTGTAAGATTCTTATATTAGAAGTATTATAGTATTAGGCAGTGATTTAATACAAACATAAAGGATGGAGGATTTGCATGAAACGTGTAATCATAGTATTACTTGGTTTGCTAATATCTGTTTCAGCTCTTTACGGTTGCGCACCAGTCAACCAAAGTTTTTCACCAACTGAGCAACAAACAAGTGCTGCTTATCAGGTTTTAGCATCTATGTTAAGGCAAAGCAGAACAACACATATGGATTTTTGGAAAGCAAATTCTGCAACACCTTTAAACATGGATAAAGAGATAGAGTTGAATGAAACCGTGACATTAAATGCCATGGAATCTTTTACGTTTGAGTTACTTATGGATGAAGCATCACAAGTACAACTCAAAGCTTTAATTCGTGTTACAGAGTTTACACTCATTAACCCAATTTTACGAGTTAGTGTTAATGGAACTATTCCTTTTCGTGAATCAGCAACGATTGATGTAGCCATAAGATGGCAAGATGAATCAAAGAACTTCACACTTGATAGTTACGGTGATGAATCGCTACCTAATCAAGTAGCTGACAACACGTTTAGATGGCTTGATTTCTATAATAATTTGTATTCTACAAGTCATCCACTGAATTATTTGCTAGAACAAGGAATGAACACAATTACCATTACTAACGTATCATCAGATCCAGTGGAAATTGGTGGTTTTAAGGCAGTTGTTCCATGGGAACTACCTTCATATGTAAAACCAAGTCAAAATCTAATTGATTCTCAAGACTTTGAACATAAAATAAATGCTATCGAATATTATGCAAAAAACTCATCCTTTGTGAGATTAAGCTCATTTCCATCTGTCTCTGTATCACCTTATGATCCAGTAGATAAAAAACTAAATGTCATCGATGGACTTTCCTGGAGTAAATCAGGGCAAGCTGTTGATTACTCATTTACTATTCCAAAAAGTGGATATTATCAAATTGCGCTTCATTATAGTAACGCAAAACCAGACTTCTCAGTTTTCAGATCAATTTATATTGATGGCAAAATTCCTTTCAAGGAAGTTGAGTCTTATGCATTTGCGCCAACTAAATCTGGAAGATGGGAAATTGAAACACTAAAAGATTCTAATGGTGATCCATTATGGTTTTATCTTGAAGAAGGAACAGGAACGATTACATTAAGAGCAGAAACTGCTCCAATTCAACCTTCACTTGATACGCTACAACTCATGATTGATCATATTAATCAATTTGCCTTAGATATTCGAAAAATCACAGGTAAAGAAGTAGACCGTAATCGTACATGGAAGTTAACAAGTTTTCTTCCAGAAACAACAGTAGTACTCGATGCTTATCAAACTTTGTTAGAATCAGTAATTATGCAAACATCTGCTTATGCTCCTAATGGTGTTGATTCATCAACACTATCTTACCTACAAAAAGCTTTATATAAGATTATGGTAATGCAAGAGAAACCAGATGAACTCCCTCTATATCTTGATGACCTTTATAGTCAAACAGGATCAGTTACAGAAATGATAGGAATTAGTTTAACTGAACTTTCCAATCAAGCATTATCACTTAATGAAATTTCAATTGGTAACCAAGAATCAAGCATGATTGCTGAAGCAGGTTGGTTACCAAAACTAAGTTCAGGTTTACAATCATTTATTGCATCCTTCACTTCTGCAAAATATGTTGCTGTAAAAGATCCAGAAGTACTAAACATTTGGGTCAATAGATCTATTACTTACGTCGACACAATGCAAAAACTTGTGGATGCTGATTTTACAGTCAAAACAGGGATTAAAGTTAAGATTTCAGTTATGCCTGATGTTAACCGTTTAATTCTAGCAAATGCAGCAAATCAATCTCCTGATGTCGCGCTTGGACTACCATCATATATGCCTTTTGATTTTGCCATTCGTGGTGCTGCATATCCTTTAAGTGATTTCGATGATTATTGGAATGTAGCCGAAAATATGGCTCCAGGTGCATTTGTTCCTTATCTTTATGATGGAAAAGCTTATGCACTACCAGAAACTCTAGATTTCCACACACTAATTTATCGTACAGACATTTTCAATGGACTAGAACTCGATGTGCCTGATACATGGCAAGATGTTCTTGACTTACTCCCAGAACTTCAACGATATGGTATGAACTTCTACTACCTCACAGCAGGTGGAGGGAGTTTAAAGTGGTTCTATCAAACAAGTCCATTCATCTATCAAAATGGTGGTTCACTCTATGACAGTAGCGGTTATCGCTCTGGAATTGATTCACCAGAAGCTGTAGAAGGTATTCGCTTCTTAGCAGAATTGTTTACAACTTACTCAATGCCTGAACAAGTGCCATCTTTTTATAATTCATTTAGATATGGAACACTTCCAGTTGGGATTGCAGATTTTGGGACATACTTACAAATCAAGAATGCTGCACCAGAACTTGCTGGACAATGGGCATTAGCTCCATACCCAGGTACTGTCAATAAAGATGGTGAAGTCGTTCGTTGGGATATTGTGAATGGTACATCAGGAATGGTATTTGCGAATACTGATAAAGCTGAACAAAGTTGGGACTTCCTAAAATGGTGGATGGATACAGAGACTCAAACAGCCTTCTCATACAACCTTCAATCAACGTATGGACCAGAATATGTATGGTTAAGTGCTAATTTGAGTGCAGTTGCTAATTCACCAATTGAATATGAAGACAAACTAGTTATTCTTGAACAATCCAAATGGTTAAATGACGTTCCTCGTACTCCAGGACAATATATGTTGGAACGTGGTATGTCTGATATATGGAACACAACAGTCTTTGATGGAACACCAGTAAGAATTGCTATTGACCGTCAAAAGCAAACAATTGATCGTGAGATTCGTCGAAAGATGATTGAGTTTGGTTTCCTAGATCGATTTGGCAACGTCATTAAAGAATATTTAGTCTTAGATATAGAATGGATTAAACAGCAAATAGAAAATGCGAAGGAGAGTGCAAATGAGTAAATTTAATACATTCACATCAAATCTTCGACGCAAATATGATAATGGTTCTTTAGGTGAATGGTTTGCGATATTCTGGATGTTGTTGCCATATGCATTAATGTTTTCACTCTTTGTTGCTATTCCAGTAGCATTTGCAATTGGTTTATCACTAACATACTTCAACTCAATTCAATTTCCTGAATATCAAGGACTACTTAACTACATTACATTATTAACCCAAGATGAAATATTCTTGAAATATGTCTTACCGAATACATTTAAGTATTCACTCATTGTTGGACCAGGGGGATATATTCTTTCCTTCTTTCTAGCATGGATGCTTGCACAAATCCAAGTTAAACCGCGCACTATTCTTGCGCTTGCAATATATACACCATCAATGGTCGGTGGTGTGTTTATTGCGGTTGTATGGAGAACATTATTCTCAGGAAATGAAGCGGGGTACATTAATGCCTTGCTCATACAGTGGGGTTGGATCACTAAACCATTACAGTTCTTACAAGATCCTGCCTTCCTAATGAATATCATGATTATTGTAGGCTTGTGGAGTGCAATGGGTATTGGATTCTTAGCTATGTTGGCAGGGATTATTAACACCAATGAAGAGCTCTATGAAGCTGCCTATATGGATGGAATTAAGAATAAACTACAAGAGGTCATATACATTACGATTCCTTCTATGCATTCTCAAATGCTCTTTGGAGCTGTTATGGCAATTGTAGGAGCATTCAACAGTGGATGGATAGGGGTAGCTCTATCGGGGTCTAACCCAACACCACAATATGCAGGGCAGTTGATTATTAACCATATTGAAGACTATGGATTTCAACGTTATGAGATGGGCTATGCAGCAGCAATATCAGTGGTACTGTTATTGATGGTTTGGGGTTTCTCCAAGATTGCATATCGCTTATTCTCAGATAAGTAAGGAGGAAAGAAATGGCATTTCAAGGCACAAAAATAAATCCTAAACGATTTGATAAGTCTCAATTGAAATTTTATGCTTTCTTGATTCCAATGGCATTATTTATGATCTTGCCTGTGGTTTATATCACGAACCAAGCATTTAAACCACTTGATGAGCTCTTTATGTTTCCACCACGATTCTTCGTTATTAAACCAACGTTTGAAAACTTTACTGATTTGTGGCGTACTTCCTCAACAACAGGCGTACCAATGACGCGATACTTATTTAACTCAATCGTTGCAACAACAGCTACAGTTATTCTTTCAATTTTTGTAACTGCGGGTGGAGCATATATTCTCTCTAAAAAGAAATTTAAAGCTAAAAATTGGTTATTTAGTGTCAACCAAGTTGCTTTAATGTTTGTACCGATTGCTGTTGCAATCCCAAGATATCTAATCATCAAACAAACAGGATTAACTGACAATTTCTTAGCACATATATTGCCAATGTTAGCTTTACCTGTAGGATTATTCTTAGTAAAACAGTTTATGGATCAGGTACCTGATGCGGTTATTGAAGCCGCAAGACTTGATGGTGCTAATGACTGGCATATTCTCACACGAATTGTAATCCCATTAGTTATGCCTGCACTAGCAACTGTAGGGATTTTGACATTCCAAGTTTCATGGAATGCAACTGAAGCATCAAGTCTATATATAACTAATGAAACACTCAAAAACTTTGCCTTCTATCTAAGCTCACTGACTAATGCATCCAATTCCATTGCAGGTGTTGGTATGGCGGCTGCAGCCGGACTAATTATGTTTCTTCCTAACTTCTTCATCTTTATAATGTTGCAATCAAAAGTCATGAATACCATGAGCCATTCAGGAATGAAGTAGGAGAATGACCATGAAAAAAATAACATTAAACATTATTTCGATATTACTACTGTTAGTTATTACTATGCTGCCTGCTTCTGCATCCTCAGCAACCTCACGCACTAGAACATTTAATGCGAAAGGTGAAATTGTTTGGACTCAAGATGCATACTTACCGAGTCTAACGATAACCAATCTTGGATTAAAATCTCCACAGGATTCAGTTTTTGATGAAAGAGATCATCTATATATTGCAGATAAAGATAATGCTCGTATTGTCGAGTACGATACTAATACAGATAAAATCGTTCAAATAATTCAACATCCTATGATGAGAACACCTACAGGGGTAACACTTGCGGGAGATGGTGAGATCTACGTAGCGGATCCTGCAGCTGCAATGGTCTTTAGATTCTCCAGTAATGGGGAACTCATAGAATCATTTGGACGTCCAACAACAGCTTCATTTGGGGATACTACATTTAAACCATCTAAAGTTGCTGTTGATAATCGTCGCAACATGTATATCGTTTCTGAAGGTGTATATAATGGGGTAATTCAACTATCCAACGCTGGAGAGTTCTTAGGTTATTTCACATCCAATCGTGTAAGACTGGATTTTACACAAATGCTTCAAGATATCTTTTATACAGAAGCACAAAAAGCTTTGTTACTAGGACGTGTTCCTATTACGTTTACTAATGTGTACTTAGATAAAAGAGGTATTGTGTATACTTCCACAATGGGTTCAAACAGAAACGGACTCAAGAAGCATAACACCGCAGGACAAAACATGTTCGCAAATCAGTTCACATGGAGTCCAAATGATTTGATTGATATTACAACAGATCAAAAAGGGATAATTTACGGTGCATCCAAAACAGGTATGATTATCATCTATACTAATGATGGTCAATATATCTTTAATTTTGGATCATCTTATGCGACTGATGACATAGCAGGTTTATTTAATAGTATTTCATCAATTTCAGTAGATTCTAAGGGAAGACTTTGGGTACTTGATGGTGAAAAATCATTTATTCAATCATTTGAACCTACGGAATATTCTACACAAATATACTCTGCAATTGATTTGTTTAATCAAGGTGAATATGAAAAAGCCACAGCATTCTGGGATCAAGTACTTCGTTTAAATCAAATGTCAGTATTAGCTCACAATGGAATTGCAATGAATTACATGTATACTCAACAGTATGATAAAGCAATGTTTCATTTTGAACTTGCAGGCAATCGATTCTATTATTCCCAAGCATTTTGGGAAGTTCGCAATGAATGGTTACAAGCTAACTTAGGTACAGTGTTATCAGCGCTAATAGGGTTGTTTGTGCTTCTTGCGATAACTCGAAAATATCGAAGAAAGCATGATCTATTTAAACCAATTAAAGATTTCTTTAAAAAAGTAGCAAGTATAAATCTAATCAAGGAAGTATTGTTCATCTTTGATTTCTTTAAACATCCAATTGATTCATTCTACGAACTTAAAACAAATAGAAAAGGTTCAATGAGAGCAGCATTAATCATTTATGGACTATTCTTCTCAATCTTCCTTTGGTCAATGCTTGGTAAAGGATTCATTTATCAGTATGTTGCCATCGAAGATGTTGATTTACAATCTGTTGTGATTGGGTTTTTCTCAATTCTGTTTCTTGCAATTTTATGTAACTACTTAGTGTCATCAATCAATGATGGAGAAGGTAACTTCTCACAACTCATAAAGATGGGTGCTTATAGTTTAGGACCAATCATGATTGTGAGTATTATGGTCATTGGACTTAGTTATGTGCTCACATATAATGAAACATTCTTAATTCAAATACTTCAACAAGGTGCCTTCATTTGGACTGGAATTAACTTATACATTGGTGTTCAAGAAGTACATAACTATTCAGTGAAAGAATCGATTAAGAGTATCCTACTAACCTTTGTCTTTATCTTAGTTATTGCACTCATTCTACTTATCGTAATTATTATGACTGAACAAGTTTATATGTTCTTTGAGGCAATCATCAAGGAGGCTATCAGAAATGTTACAAACTAAAAAAATAGTCGTAGGATTATTAATGTTGGGAGTTGCGATAACAGCAATTTCAGCATCTGTATATATCCCAACTGCTCATGACACAAGCCTACCTCCTGAAACGATTACTTATGATGATCTTGAACCAACTGAATTTGAATTATTGGCAGAAACAGAGAATCTAACTTATTACTTCAGAGAAGATCGCGATATTATCGCAATCAAAGATAAAAGAAACGGATATTTATGGAAAACAGGACTTGATCTTGAGTTCAATAAATACCTTGAAGATGCTTGTAAATTAGTCCCAGATGATCAAAAGGAAGACTGTCTTCCAATTGAAGACCGACTTAATACGACATATATTGGGATTGCGAACTCGTTATTAACGATTGAATACTATGATATTTCCTCATCAATTCGACGTTTATCCAGTGCTTCAGATGCTGGAGCTACTTCGAAGCTTGCGACAGTTAATAATGATCCTAATCACCGTAGACTAGATGTTAATTTCACATCACTTGATATTCAAATCAAGGTGCACATTCATTTTGATGAAGAAGGCATCCGTTATGAAATTCGAGGGGATGAAATCAGTGGATCAGGACTTGATATTTTAGCTGGAATTATGCTGACACCTTTCATGGGTGCATCTGGTGGTGCAAAACTTTATTGGGACAATGATTTTGAAAACTTTAGACGAGTTGTTCCCAATCCAAAACTTGATGGATATGTACTAGTTCCTGATGGACCTGGATCACTTATTCGTTTCGTAGATAGAAATACAAGTTTAACCTCATATAAAGGCGATGTATATGGTGAAGATTTAACAGAAGCTGACTTCTATTATGGTTGGGAAACTTCCTATCTTCCTTTAAAATCACCGACAATGCCTGTCTTTGGAGTAGCTCATGGCAATCGTCAAGCTGCCTTTGTAGCTTATGCTAATACTGGTGGTGAATACATGAACGTTGTGGTATCTCCTGAAGCAAACTTAACAAACTATACTTTCGCTTATCCTCGATTTGAGATAAATAAGTTATTCCATCAAGTGTATAACCGTCAAGGTGATGGATACTTCACACTCATGGAGAATCGTAATCAGTTTGATATTTCAATGCGATATGATTTCTTAGCAAACGATGGTACATCTGATGGATATCCAGCAGATTATGTAGGAATGGCTCTTAAGTATCGTGATTATCTAATTGATCATGATGGCCTACCTACACAAACACGTGCTGTGGGAGATATTCCATTGAGATTAGATTTTGTTATGGCAGATGTTAAGCGTAGTGTGTTTGGATTAGAAGATGTTGTAGTTACAACTGCAAATCAAGTGAAAGATATACTTAGTGAGATTAAAGGTGTTGGTATTAACAATGTCAGTAGCGGTCTACTTGGATGGCAAAAAGGTGGAATTACAAACGGCCATCCAGCAAGAACACAATGGAGTAATGCTATTGGGTCTCAACGTGAATTTGAAGATCTAGTTAATACTGCAAATGAGTTTGGATATGATGTCTCACCATCTCAAAATTACAGCATGATTCATAAAGATCAAGTTAACTTCTTAAATGTTGCTGCGAAACATATGAATGGCTGGTATCTAGAATACCGATTAAGAGATAACATGCCTATTACACAGTTTAGTTATGCTAGACCATCAGTAAGTGCTAAGTGGTTACTCGAACAAAGCGAGCGATTATCAAAGAGTGGATTTAATTCATTAACGGTTGAAGGAATACCTAATATCCTTATGAGTGAATTCACACGAAGAAGTTCAGAAGTGCACAAGACTATTGATCTTTACCAGCAAACTTTTGAATCATTAAAGAGTAATATCCAAATATCAGCAACTGCTCCAAACAATTACCTTTGGAAATATATTGATCGCTTCCTACAAGCTCCTGTCTATTCAAGTCAGTATTTAATTCAGACGGATACAGTTCCATTCTTGCAACTTGTTATCAACAACAATATGGAAATGTATGCACCTTATTCAAACTTCTCCTTCTATACCAATCGAGACATGCTTCGTATGATTGATTTCAATTTATCGCCATCCTTTGTGTTAACACATGAACCATCATATCAACTTACTCTAACAAACTCAGCCCGCTTCTATTCTACAGAATATGTTGAATATAAAGATTTAATTCAACAGATATATGGAGGAGTTAATGAGGCCTTAAAAGATGTAACTCATGCGAAATGGATTGACCGTGTTGTGATTGAAAATGGTGTCATCATGAATGTATATGACAATGGTAAAGTTGTTGTGATTAACTACACTCAAAATGATGTCGTCGTATTTGGTAACACAGTTGAAGCAGAAACAGCGAAATCAATGATGAGAGGGGTGAGCGAATGAAACAAAAGAAGAATAAATCAAGTAAATATTTCCAAAGACAACAAAATAGACTTGGCTATACATTCTTCATGCCTTGGCTTATTGGGTTTCTTGTCTTTACGCTTTTCCCATTCATCTATACGGTTTATCTAAGTTTTCATAAAGTTAATTTGAATGTATTAGGATGGACGACAGTCTTTAATGGTATTGACAACTATGTTACTGCCTTCCTTCGCAATCCTGATTTCACTCCAGCACTCATTCAGTTCTTCTTAACAGAACTTATTTATGTGCCTACTATCTTAATCATTTCTTTCATATTAGCAATTCTCCTTAATGGAAAATTCAAGTTTAGAACAACTTTCCGAGTTATCTATTTCCTCCCCGTCATCGTTATTTCAGGATCAGTTATGAACCAATTAATGAATTCAGGGAATGTTCAAATCGGGAATGTAGAAAGAATATTTGTTTATCAAATTATTGAAAGTTATAGTCCTCAACTTGCAGATGTCATTGCGTTTTTATTTAGTAACTTCGCATTAGTACTATGGTTTACAGGTATTCCAATTGTCTTATTCCTTAGTGGACTACAAAAGATTAATACTAACCTCTATGAGGCTGCTCAAATTGATGGCGCAACAAACTGGCAAATCTTATGGAAAATTACTATGCCAATCATTCGCCCAATCGTTTTAGTTGCGGCAGTATTTACTGTTGTATCACTTGGAATGTTTCCAATCAACCCAGTCTATGGCATGATTCAAAATGCTATCTTTGACACAGTCGGTGGACTTGGAGTTGCTTCTTCCTATGCATGGATTTATAGTCTCACCATATTGATTCTAATTGCAATGCTTTACTTTGTATTAAGAGATTCATCGAAAGATGAATATGTAGTGGATGAGCGTAAAGAACAAGCAGAAAAAGAGAAGAGACGGATTAAGAGATTAAAAGATCAAGAGAAGTGGAAGAAATTGCGTTTAAAGAAAGCAGGTGATAAACATGGAAGCTAAACAAAAAGGCACTACATGGAAAACATACCTACGCGGTAAACTGATGGGTCATCATATGACTGATGGTTGGATATACCGCTCAGCTGTCTATGTATTACTCATTGCAATTGCGTATGTCTTTCTTTACCCATTGTTAAGAATGTTATCAATGACATTTATGTCGACTGCTGATTTAATCAATCCTGAAATTGATTGGGTACCACAAAACTGGTCATTCATGAACTTGAGAGTTGCTTGGAGAGTCATGGATATGCCATTAACGATATTCAATTCATTGTGGTTTACAGGCACTCTAGCACTAGCTCAAACATTTGTCTCCGCAATGACAGGATTTGCCTTTGCACGTTATCAATTCAAATTTAAGAACTTCTGGTTTATGATGGTACTTTTATCGTTCGTTATTCCAGTACCTCTTGTATTGATTCCTCGTTGGATGATGTTTACGACAGTTCAAAACTTAGCAGGGATAAAGCTCATAGGAACTATTATTCCTCAACTCTTTATGACCATTTTAGGTCAGGGTGTTTACTCTGCTATTCTTATCCTCATTTTCTACAACTTCTTCAAAATGATTCCTATTAGTCTTGATGAAGCTGCTCGTATCGATGGTGCTACATCTTGGCAAGTTTTCTTTCACATCATTATGAAAATGTCAGTACCTACGATTGCAACAGTATTCCTCTTCTCATTTGTATGGAACTATAACGAAAGTTATATCACTTCAACCTTTGTGAGATCAGCCATGAAACTCATGCCACTGCAACTTGCATTGTTTGATTCAATCTTTGAAAGAATGTCTGCAGGGGTCGCTGGAGCACCTGGAGGACAGTTTAGAATTAATGAATCCTTTAAGATGGCAGCCACATTAATCACGATGACACCAATGATGATTATGTATGTGTTTGTACAGAAACAGTTTGTGGAAGGTATTGAGAAGACAGGTATTACCGGTGAATAGGAGAGTTAAATAGTGGAAAAGATTCGTGGGGTAAATTTAGGTGGTTGGTTCGTATTAGAGCGATGGATGTCTCAAGCTTTATTTGAAGGTGTAGTAGGTAAAGATGAAACAGTATTTAGCCAACAAAAACCCTCAGCAGAAGCCTTCCTACACCAACATTGGGAGACATTCATTACAGAAGATGATTTTATCTGGTTAGCAAAACATAAGATAAACTTAGTAAGAATACCATTCCCTTGGTGGGTATTTGGAGAAGATAAACCTTATTTTTCTTGTTTGAAGTGGTTAGATCGAGCTATGAACTGGGCTGCAAAACATGAACTCGCAGTACTCTTAGACTTACACACAGCACCAGGTTGTCAAAATGGTTTTGACAATGGGGGTATTGAAGGTGTTTGTACATGGCACGAAAAAACAGACAACATTGAAAAAACAATCGAAGTATTAGAAAAAGTAGCGCATCGGTATAAAGATCATCCTGCATTATGGGGTATTGAAGCACTCAACGAACCACGTTGGGATATTGATATGACAATAATCCAACAATTTTATCTTGATACATATACGCGCCTTCGAAGTATTTTATCACCTAGTCATACCATTGTATTTCATGATTCATTTCGCAATGATCAGTGGGTGGAATTCTTTGAAAACAATAAACTTGAGAATGTCGTACTAGACTTACACTTATACCAATGTTTTGGAGATAGTTTTAATGAAGCAGGTATTGTTCATAACTTAATGTTCCCACTTAAGGAGCAAATTGAAGTTATTGATCGTGTTTCAAAAACAGTTCGTTGTATCGTTGGTGAATGGTCACTTGGTTTACATCCTCATAACTTTGATAATTTAGATCGGTTTAATCGTCATCTCGCACTAAGAAGCTTTGCGGCTAATCAATTATTTGCATTTGAGCGTGGATTTGGTTGGGTATTTTGGAATTATAAAATAGCATCAGACAGTTATAATTGGAACTTTAGAAAGTTAGTAGACACGGAGGTACTACCAAGTGATTATTCGTTATAGGAAAACTTTAATGGTTATTTTAATGGGAGCACTCATAGCTGGATGTGCACCACAACCGCCTATCGTTGATGAAGATGAAATCATAAGAAAAAAAGCAGCACAACTTGTCCAAGCTGAACGTAATAACTTTACTTCAAACGATGCCACTACATATAATTTAGGATCTGTATTAAGTGGAGGTGGGTCTAGACCTGCTAATAATTCTGTAAGTAGTTGGAGAGACATGGTGGAAAACTATCAAAACAGTTCCACTACACCCATTATTTATGGTATTGATGCAGTACATGGTCATAATAATCTTTTAGGAGCAACCATCTTCCCACACAATATTGGACTTGGTGCAGCTAATGATGAAGATTTAGTAAGACGTATTGGGATTGCGACAGGAAAAGAAGTATCCGCAACAGGAATTCACTGGAACTTTGCACCAACCCTCGCAGTTGTACAAGATATTCGTTGGGGAAGAACTTATGAAAGTTACTCTGAAAACCCACAACTAGTCTCAAAACTTGGAGCAGCATATATCCAAGGACTACAATCTGTAGGACTTGCGGCAACCGCAAAACACTTCGTAGCAGACGGTGGAGCTGTCTTTGGAACAGGTTCAGGAAACTACTTAATTGATCAAGGGGATACACAACTTGAAGAAGCAGAACTAAGAAAAATTCACTTATATCCATATCTTGCGGCAATTAATGAAGCTGATGTACTTACTGTTATGATTTCATACAGTAGTATCAATGGTAAAAAAATGCATGCTTCTAAGTACTGGATTACTGATGTGCTAAAAGAAGAACTTGGATTTAAAGGACTTGTGATTAGTGACTGGGAAGCCATTCATCAATTGCCAGGCTCGTTGTATCTACAAGTAGTAGCTTCGATTAATGCGGGTGTGGATATGCTTATGCAACCAGCGAATTGGAAAGATACTACGGATGCGTTAGTACGTGCTGTAAAAAATAAAGACATCTCAATGGAAAGATTTAATGATGCATATAACCGTGTGATGTATGTTAAAGAAAAACTTGGCATCCTTGATGGAACATTTACTAGACAAGATGAGTCTGTTATTTACTCAACAGAACATCAAGAACTCGCAAGAGAAGCTGTTTCAAAATCACTAGTGTTACTTAAGAATGACAATGACGTTTTACCTTTAAAGAAAGATGCAAAAATACTATTAATAGGTCCTGGTGCTGATAATGCAGGATTTGCTAGTGGTGGATGGACATTTAGTTGGCAAGGGGAAACAAACAATACTAATCTTCCACAAGCAACCACACTTAAAGAAGCTTTTGAAGCTGTCGCTAATGAGTATGGTGGCATGATTACTACAGATATCTCACGAGTTAATGAAGTTGATCTTGTGATTTTAGCACTTGCGGAAACATCATATTCTGAAGGATTTGGTGATGCGAATGATTTATCACTAAATGGATCACTCATGGCTACAGGAAACAAAGAAGCGATTAATATTGCGAAATTATCTAAAAAACCTGTAGTAACCATTCTGACAGCAGGACGTCCGCGTTTAATTCATGAAGAATTAAAAGATTGGGATGCTATGGTTATGGCTTGGTTATATGGCAGTGAAGCAGCTGGTATTACAGATGTACTGTATGGTGATGTTAACTTTACAGGAAAACTTCCATTTAGTTGGCCAAAATCCTCTAACACAGGCACAACAAGTTCACTAAACACAAACAGAGACAATACTGACATCTTATTTGATTTTGGTTATGGATTAGAATACAAATAAAAAACAGAAGAGGTTCTTCTGTTTAATATTTACTTAGTTGATTCTACAATCTTGAATGTCAGGGTGGCTACTGCCCTGCCTTGCATAGGAACAACGATTGTTTGATTATTTAGATGTACTAAAGCATTTCGAGCCTGGTTGGCCATATTATATACAACCAGATTAATTGAATCATCCGGATTGAGGAATGCAACACTCGTGAAGTTTCCTTCCGCTTTCGAGGAATCAATCCGGATTGCATTGGTTTGAGTAAACTTACTGAAATGCGCAAGTGCATAGTAATCCAGATTATAAATGAGTTCACCAGTCTGTTGATTAACAGTAACCATACCACGTACAGTACTACGACCAAATCCTGGAACTACAGGACCGTTATTTTCATCTAAGGCGAAGTTCCACATGACATATGTTTTAGAATGATTTCTAAACACATCAATGCCTGTTTTGATAGCTCCTAAGAAAGCTTGTTCGAAAGGGGGAACCCACTCGCCACCCGATGCTTCAGTAAAGTAAACATCATGGTTTGGGAATTCACGTTTAACATCTGACATTGCACTGACATTACCACCATACACATGCCAAGCAACTCCATCAACGAGTTCAGGAATTTCTTTTAGGACATCAAGTGGATAATCTTTGCGATCCCAGTTGTGATCATAGATGAATATCTTAGTATCTAAACCGGCATTCTTAAATGCAGGTACAAGTCCATTTTTAATGAATTGAGTTTGTTGTTTTGCACTCATGCCTAATCCAGAATAGTGAACAGGAACATAAAGTGGTTCATTCTGCGGAGTAATCGCAAAGATATCAATACCTTCTTCTTTGTAGGCTTGTATAAACTTCGCAAAATATTCTCCATAAACTGGATAGTATTGAGGTTTAAGTTGACCACCAATTAAAGAATCTGTGGTCTTCATCCAACCTGGTGCACTCCATGGACTTGCCATAATTTGAATATCAGGATTAATGCTTAGTGCTTCTTTAAGTAAAGGGATGATATCAACACGGTCATGATCGATTGAAAAGGATTGTAATGTTTCATCAGTTTGACCTTTAGGCATATCATTATATGTGTAAAAATCACGTGCAAAATCAGATGCCCCCATAGGTTGGCGAATAAAGGATAAACCAATTCCTTCTTCTCTATCAAAAAGTTTAATCATTAATTCATCTTTATCTTCTTTACTTAATACTTGATTGATTAAGTAAGCAGAAGAATCGGTAAATGAAGCTCCTGATCCTGAAATAGTTTGAAACATCTTATTAGGATCAATTCGAACATCAAATCCAGCGCTTGGAGCATCTCCCTTAGAATACAATTCTCCATCTTCAACTTGTGTGAATAAATAGGTTTCATCCATCGTAGTCATATAGACTAATACAGGACCTTGAATATCAAACTCCTTATTCGGTTCTGGCTGAGGTTCTACAGGGATTGTAGGAGCACATGCGACAAGCATTGTGGACAATCCAGCAGATAGTAATTTCGTCATTTTCATTAGGTTCCTTTACTCTCTATTATTAATGATATCTTCCATTTGTGTAGCTTGATAAACGCGAACGTAGTCTATTTCCATTGTGGTTGGCCAACCGTCCTCGGCAACACCCTTTGCACCACCCCAGTTTCCACCTACCGCAATATTAAGGATTACGTGGAATGGAATATCAAATGGCCAATGTTGGCTTGTAGGGCAATTAAGATAAAGCCCAGGCATAAATCGATACACAAATTCACCATTAATATAGTAGCGAATTTGATCAGGTAACCACTCAATTGCGTAAGTATTAAATGTTTCACTTACATCGGCTACCCCTTTAGAGAAACCTTGTTGGGTACCATCAATATGATTATATTTTGAAGTATGAACTGTACCATGAATGATATTCATATCTTGGACTACATACTCCATAATATCAATCTCACCTGAACGAGGCCAACCACCATATTGACTAACGGTTGGTAACATCCAGATCGCCGACCACGAACCTAATGTGTTAGGAAGCTTAGCAGAGACTTCAATCTTCCCATAACGCCAGTCTCCTTTATTGCGACTAACAAGTCTTGTGGAAGTAAATTGATTGGCACTAAAAGTCTCTTTACGAGCTTCAATGATTAGCTTGCCATCTCTCACATCAACGTTATCACCTTGGGTGTAATACTGAAGTTCACGATTACCCCAACCACTACCACCAACATCATAACCCCACTTATCAGGATTAGGTTTTCCATCCACATCAAATTCGTCAGACCAAACTAATTCGTAGGTAAGTTCATCCAGTTCATAACTATACCCTAATGATTTACAGGTATTAGGAGTGACAATCACTGGTTTAGGGGTACAAGCAGTAATTAAAAGAAATATACTAAGTATCGTTATTTTTCTCATAAGAATCTCTCTCTTTGATACAATTATACATGGTTTGCTTCGTTAAGAAAACGTTTTCATTAAGGTATAAGAATCATTTATAAACAAGAAACAATTAAAAGGAGCATTATATGGATTTAAAACACAGTCGTCTTGAAGGATTTGCAGAGTTTGCAAGGGTCGTCGCAAGTGAAGGGGCAGTATTACTCAAGAATGAGAATCATACACTACCTATTAAACAACATGAAAAGGTTGCAGTCTTTGGGCGTATTCAAAACAGCTACTATAAAAGTGGAACTGGATCTGGGGGACTAGTCAATGTTGATTATACGATTAGTATTCTAGATGGTTTACGCCATAGTGGTGTCGCGATTGTGGATGAAACTTTAGCAGCTACATACCAAGACTGGGTAATTGAACATCCATTTGAAAAAGGTGCAGGTTGGGGACAAGAACCTTGGTCTCAAGTTGAAATGGAAGTCTCAGATGATCTAGTTGCATCTGCTGCAGGTCGCAATGATCTAGCAGTAGTAATTATTGGTAGAACTGCTGGTGAAGACCAGGATGCTCGCAATGAAGCAGGGAGTTACTTATTAACAGAACTTGAGTTAAGTTTAATTGAAAAGGTTTCTCAACATTTTCGTCGATGCGCAGTTGTGCTCAACGTAGGAAATATCATTGATATGAACTGGGTAAATACTTATCAAGTTCCTTCTGTCATGTATGTATGGCAAGGGGGAATGGAAGGTGGAAACGCAGTTGCGGATGTTCTATGTGGTAAATCTAGCCCTAGTGGAAAACTAAGCAATACGATTTCGATTGATTTAGATGACGTCTATTCAACCAAAAACTTTGGGAGAACAGACTATAACATTTACCAAGAAGATATTTATGTAGGATACCGCTACTTTGAAACATTTGCGCAAGATCGTGTTTTATATCCGTTCGGTTTTGGTTTATCTTATACAGAGTTTAAGATAGAAACAGTTTCTACAAAATTTGAAAATAATACAGTTGTTTTAAATATTGATGTTACGAATACTGGAGAAGTTAGTGGCAAAGAAGTTGTGCAAGTGTACTATGGTGCTCCTATGGGACAACTTGGTAAACCTTTAAAATCATTAGTTTCATACCAAAAAACAAATCTTCTTCAACCATCTCAAACACAAACATTAGAGTTCAGTATTAATCTAAAAGAATGTGCTTCATATGATGATAGTGGTATTACAGGACATCCTTATGGTTTTGTCCTTGAAGCAGGAAACTACATTTTCTATGTTGGAAACAATGTTCGTGATGCGAAAGAAGCTATGAATGTGGAATTAAAAGATTTAATGATTGTCGAAAAACTAGAATCAGCCTTAGCGCCAGTTGTTCCATTCACACGAATCAAACCTGTATTGGTTAATGGGGAAGTAACTATAGGCTTTGAAGATGTTCCAACACGTCGTTATGATTTAAATAAACGTATTGCAGAGCGTAGACCAAAAGATATTCCAGTTACAGGAGATCTTGGTTACAAACTAACAGATGTCTTTGAAAACAAAGTAACATTAGATACCTTTGTTGCGCAGTTAAGTGATGAAGATTTAGCGTGTCTTGTACGTGGAGAAGGAATGAGTAGTCCTAAAGTAACTCCAGGAGTAGCATCCGCTTTTGGTGGAGTAACAAACTCACTTCTAGGATTTGGAATACCTCTAGCATGCTGTTCTGATGGTCCTTCTGGAATTCGTATGGATAGTGGAGCAATTGCAACAAGTCTTCCTAATGGAACATGCATGGCATGTACATGGAATAAAGAAATGATTGAAGAACTTTATGTTATGGAAGGTCAAGAACTCAACAAAAACAAGATTGATTTCTTGCTAGGTCCTGGAATCAATATTCATAGAAGTCCACTTAATGGAAGAAACTTTGAGTACTTCTCAGAAGATCCATATTTAACAGGATCAATGGCAGTTGCTCAAGTAGCGGGTATGCACACAGCAGGAGCTAGTGGCACACTAAAACACTTTACAGCAAATAATCAAGAAACAGCGCGTCATGATATAGACTGTATTATCTCTGAAAGAGCATTAAGAGAAATCTATCTAAAAGGATATGAGATGGCAGTTAAACAAGCCAAATCACGTTCAATTATGACGTCATATAGTGCGGTTAACGGTATTTGGGCTGCAAGTAACTATGACCTTAACACAACAGTACTTCGTGAACAGTGGGGCTTTGATGGCTTTGTGATGACAGACTGGTGGGCAAAGCTTAATGATGAAGGTGAAAAGGCTACACTAAAGAATACTAAAGCGATGATTCGTGCTCAAAATGATGTATATATGGTAGTCGAGAATGCAGAAAAAAATAGCACTAATGATAACACGATCGAATCACTACAAAATGGATTACTAACTCGTGGAGAGCTGCAACGTAGTGCTAAAAATATCTGTAACGTAATTATGCAAACAGAAGCATTCAAACGTTTACTTCGTGGCGAAGTGACAGAGATCAAAGAAGCAACTGGACTTACACAATCGTTACACAACGTAGTTAAACTTGAAGCATCTTTCGAAGTATCATTTGATGGTGTAGACACATCAGCAGGAAGTGAAAAGACATTAGAACTTGATGTGGTTAGTGCAGGAGAATACAAACTGTTATTTGCGGTAAGATCAAATCTTAATGCATTAGCACAACTCCCAGTAAACGTCTTAATCAATGATCAATTCACAGTAACCTTTGTGTTTAATGGTACTGATGGCGTATGGACTACCCGAGAAAAACAACTCACTTTAGGAAGTGGAGTTCAAAAACTTACCTTCGTTTTCCCTCAGAATGGTTTAAGTTTCCACAAACTTCATTTCGAAAAGTTGTAAGATAAAGACTGCTGAAAAGCAGTCTTTTTTTACTATGACAATTATTAAGGGATATTTCACTTATGAATGAGTAATTACTGTGAGTTTTTTGGTTACATTAAGTAAATATAATTTGACGGTTTAGACATGTTCTTCTATGATGATAAAGAGGAATTGATATGGAAATGCAATTAACAATTTTTATGTACTTCATCTATGGACTATCGTTTTACTCCATGGGGATAAGTAGCATGTTTCAATATTACAGACAAAGCAACTTTCTTTTTAGAAGAAGTTTATTTTTTCTTGCATTATTTGGAATCATTCATGGTATTACAGAATGGTTAATAATGTTTAATAGATCTCAAATATTTGATCAGATTGAACACTTACTATTCTTTGCTATTATGTTTCTATATGGCATATCTTTTTTTGCGTTAATGTATTTTGCATATCATCTGTTAGATGACAAGCGAAAGTACGAAAAGATATTCAATGCTTCAGTCATTAGTTTAGTTATTTTTTGGTTTTTTCTGATCTATCTTATCATTCACATAAATCAATATGACTTAACATCCACAAGAGATGAATTACGACTTATAACACGATACTTAACCGCAGTACCAGCTGGATCGTTGACAGTAATTGCGTTAGTAAGATACAGTAAAAAAATCCTAAATTCAGGATTAAAACGATTAGCAACATTGTTAAATGTTTTGGCAGGGACATTCTTCTTTTATACAATTTTTACAGGTTTGATTGCGGAAACATTTAACTTCTTTCCTGCAAACATAATAAACAGTGCAAATTTTTATCAATTGATTGGAATTCCAATCGAGATATTTAGAATTATGTCCGCAATAATAATATCAGTGGTAATGTTTATGATTATTGCTGATTTTGAATTAGAAAGTGAAGAAAAGCGACGTCGAAATCAAACAGCAGCCACACGCGCAATTGAGAGAAGAAAAATGGGTTCACAATTGCACGATATTGTCCTGCAGAAATTATTCTCTTTAGGTATGTCAATTGATTCAATGACTCAAAACTGCACGGGCGAAGAACATACTAAACTTGTTGAAGCAAGAATAGCAACAAATCAAATAATGGATGACATTCGTGATTTCCTTCGCTCCCCGATCATACAGCATGTCGATATTGATGATTTCCAAGCTGAAATGACTTTATTGATAGAGTCTTTTAAAAATCAGATAGGTACAATTCATTTCAACTTCAATATCCCTTTGATATTTGCTGGAACACTTGACTCTTCAACACTTCAAGGCATTATTTATATTGTGCGTGAGTTTACTTTGAATACAATAAAACACGCTCATGCAACAACTTTAGAAATTGATATTTCATCGAATAAAGAAACTATATTGATTCTATTAAAAGATGATGGAATTGGATTTGATATTACGGAAGTAGATCAAAATAAGCACTTTGGTATTATTAGTATTAAAAGCCGAGTAGCGCGCTGTCGTGGAGAAGTAGTATTCACTCATCTAAAAAAAGGATCATTATGCAAAATTAAAATACCTTGGTCCAAAGGAGAGAAAAATGGTAAATAACAATGTTCTGATTATAGATGATCATCAAATTGTAAGAAAAGGATTAAGGTCTTTGTTGCAAAGTGATATAAATCATTTCGTTGTAGAAGAGGCACAAACATTAAATGATGCACTAAACATTATTCCTGTTTTTGAACCTGGAGTTATCTTATTGGATTATAGACTTGAAGAAATTGATGGTGCTGAAGCAACTAAAAGAATCCTTGCAAAGTATCCACAAGCTAAGATAATTATTCTCACAGCATTTGATGATTATGATACTGTAGTTAATTGTGTTAATAGTGGAGTTTTAGGATTTTTATTAAAGACAATTGACAGTAAAAAGATCATCGAAGCAGTAATCGCAGTGCAATCAGGGAATACTTATTTTGATGATAAAGTTATATACCAGTTAATGTGTAATATAAAGAAAGAAAACACACCTAAAGTCGATCTCACTCCTTTTGAAATAAAAATATTAGAAAGGGTATGTACTGGTAGGACTAACAAGGAAATAGCTGAGGAGTTACATATGGCAGAGAAGACAATCCGTAACTATCTAAGTAGAATTTTTCAGAAGCTTGATGTCAAGAATAGAACCGAAGCAGCAGTATATTGGAAAGAACATATAATGAAATAGGGACACATGTCCCTTTTTTTTAAGACATATGACAATTGTAAAAAATTTCACAAGATATATAATTCATGTGTAAATGGAGGAAGAAAATGAAAAAAATTCTAATTACATTAGTGACATTGTTGTTGCTTGTCGGATGTACTTCTGCACCGAAAGTATACAATGATGGAGTATATGAAGGAACGGCTGAAGGTAAATACGGTCCAATCACAATGTCAGTGTCAATTACTAATGACAAGATTGTCAAAATTGAAGTGGTTTCTCACACTGAGACACCAGGTTTAACTGACGAAGTTTTTGTAGGATTACCAGAATCAATCAAAAAAGCACAGAAAACTGATGGAGTTGACATCTATTCAGGTGTTACAGAAACATCAAATGCTATTTTTGAAGCAGTAGACAAAGCTTTAGCGAAAGCGAAGAAATAGAGGGAAAGATGATTAAAAAGACATTAGTTTTATTAACAGTAGTCTTACTTACTTTTTCATTGATTGGCTGTACAGGTACTGGTAGTAAAGATGTTAACACAGACGTCTTAGTTATTGGTGGAGGCGGAGCTGGTTTAGTTGCTGCTATTGAAGCGGCATCAAATGGAGCAAAAGTTATCCTAGTAGAAAAAATGGCAGCTGTTGGTGGAAATACAATTATTTCTGCAACTGGTATCACAGCATCCGATACTGTATTGCATACACAAGCAGGAATTCCATTCACAAAAGCAGATCATTTTAAGAGAACAATGGATTCATCAAAAAACTTAGCAAATGCTGAATTAGTTGATATCTTAGTTAATTCAAGTTCAGATGCTATTGATTGGTTAATTGAACTTGGAGTTGAATTAAAAGTCCGTTCAGAAGCAGAACCATTTTGGATTGTTCCTGTTGAAGGGCATTATGGTGCACAACTTGTTGGTGCATTTGTAAAAGAAGCGCAAAAACACCAAAATTTAGAAATTCGTACAAACACTAAAGCATTAGAGTTAATCACTAAAGATGGTGCAGTTGTTGGTGCAAAAGTAGACAACAAAGGCGAAGTATATAACATCAATGCTAAAGCTGTAATTATGGCTACTGGTGGATTAAACAACAATCCAGAAATGATTGCACAATACAACGCAAAATATGCAAATATTCATACTGAAATGACAACACCTGGAGCAACTGGTGATGGGATCATCATGGGATTAACAGTTAATGCTGATTTAGTTGATATGGAATATTTCCAAGTTCGTCCATTATCATCAAATGGTAACTGGTATCACGAAAGAATCGTAACAACGGAAGATGTATCTGGTATTGTAGTTAATATCAATGGAGAGCGTTTCACTAATGAAACAGCTGCACCTCGCACATTAGCTGCTGAAATTTTAAAACAACCTGAAGCTACTGGATATATTATTTTTGACAGCAGAGTACTAGCTACTCCTGATGGAAAGAAAGCATTTGGACTAGGAAAAGGTGTTCAAGCTGATTCAATTGAAGAATTAGCAGCACTAATAAACATTGACGCAGAAGTATTAAAGAAAACTGTTGAAGACTATAACAATGGAATCGATCCATTCGGTAGAACAGTTTTAGGAAAAATTATTGAAGGACCATATGTAGCAGTTAAAACATTACCATCTAACCATTACACAATGGGTGGATTAAAAGTAAATGCTAACGCACAAGTTATCGACAAAAATAATAAACCTATTGCAGGGCTATATGCTGCTGGTGAAGTAATGGGTGGATTATATGGAGATGGACGTGTTGCTGGGAATAATACTTTAGATGACATCGTCTTCGGCAAAATTGCTGGAGCGAACGCTGCAAAATAAATTTACGAAACAACTTGTTATCTTGTAACCTTGTTCTTAAAAGGCTGTCAAAAGGCAGCCTTTTTTGATATGGTTAATCTTCAAAGTAAACGCAATTAAAGATAGATCAATGTAAAAAGCAGGTTTTAAGGGTGATATTGAGATCTAATCATAGACATCAATATCACTTTTTTAATATTTGGATTATAATAAAGTT
>Ga0208242_100192_pt1 | contig 72554 bp, 61 predicted proteins | sample SubbioAug_CSW13A_FD_184825 | JGI IMG/M metagenome (GOLD analysis project Ga0208242, IMG submission 184825) | Serpentinite rock and fluid subsurface biosphere microbial communities from McLaughlin Reserve, California, USA - CR12Aug_CSW13A (SPAdes) | ecosystem: Environmental > Terrestrial > Deep... | reverse complement strand
CCCCAGCCACTCGGCGGCCATCGCCGGCTCGGCCGGGAAGGCGTAACCCTGGAAGGCGCCGCGCACCATCCAGTTGAGGAAGGCGTCGCGCGGATCGACCAGCACCGCCAGCCAGCGGCTGTCGCCGAGGGCGGCCAGGCTCTGGGCGTCCACGTGCGGCATCCAGTCGACGATCTTCGCCGGATCCAGGCCCTGCGCCTCGCGCCACTGGCGCCAGCGCGCGGCGGTACCGGCCTCCGGGTGGCCCGGCTCGAAGCGCAGCACGCCGAAGCCATCGGGCGCGATCAGGTTGCCGATGCGGTCGGTGCAGAACTGGATGCCCAGGCGCGACTTGAGCGTGCCCAGCAGGTGGCGCGCGTCCAGGCCGGTGATGGTCCACAGGAAGCTCGAACCGGCGCTGCCGGCCGTGCCCTCGCTGGCCGGCAGCACGTTCGGCAGCGGCACCGGCTGCTCCACCGGCAGGCGCAGCATGGCGCGGAAGCGCTCGGCGGCCTCGGCGTGGCGACCCATCAGGTCGAGCACGGTGCCCAGCGCGTGTTCGATGACCCGGCGCACCGGGTCGGCGGTGGCCTTGTCGAGCATGCCCTGCAGGCGCGACAGCGCCGCCTCGGGAGCCGAGCGCGCTTCCTCTCGGGCCTTGATCAGGTTGCTGGTGAACAGCTCCGGGTTGCGCGCCAGGGCCTCGTCGGCCAGGCGCAGCGCGGCCTCGAAGTTGCCGCGCGACTCTTCGTGGATGGCGTTCACTTCCAGGCAGGCCACCGAACCCGGGATCGCCTCGCGCCAGCGCGCGAGCACGGCCAGCGGGTCGCCGCCGGTGGCGACGGTGGCCTGGTGCAGCAGGCGCCAGGCGCCGTCGTTGCCGGGCGCGGCGGCCACGGCCGCCTCGGCGCGGGACAGCACTTCGGCGCCGCGGCCGGACTGCACCATCAGCGGGATCATCGTGTCGAGCACGGGCAGCGCGGCCGGCTGGGCGTCGAGCACGGCGCTGAAGTCTTCCAGCGCCACGGCCACGCGGCCCAGGTCGAGATGCATCTGGCCGCGCAGCGCGTGCAGCGCGACATCGCCCGGGCGCTTGGCCAGGGCCTCGTCGACGGCCTGGAAAGCCTCGTCTTCCTTGCCCTGGGCGACGCGCGCGCGCACCAGCAGCTGCACGGTGGTGTAGGCGTAGGCCGCGTCGTTGGCCAGCGCGTTGGCGAAGGCCTGCTCGGCGAAGGGCCACATGCCGCGGGCCATGTAGGCGCGGCCCATGGCCAGCTGGGCGGTGGGCGAATTCGGGGCCGCCTGCACCGCGCGGGTGAAGGCCTTGAGCGAATGGTCGGGCTGGCCGCGGGCGTCGGAGACGTAGCCCTCGATCACCAGCACCTGCGGGTGCGCGGGCGCGATGCGCTGGGCCAGGCGCAGGTTGCGCTCGGCCTCGTCGATGTTGCCGTTGGCCAGCGCGTCCTGGGCCAGCAGCACGTAGGCCACCAGCAGGTTGGGGTTGAGCTGCACGGCCTCGGCCAGCAGGCGCAGGGCCGGCTCGCGCTCGCCGCTGGCCAGCTGCATCGACGCCAGGCTGACGCGGTGCTCGGCCTGGTCGGGGGCCAGTTCGACCGCGCGCTCGAAGGCGGCGCGGGCGCCGCGCAGGTCGCCGGTGCGCTGCAGCGCGACGCCGAGCAGCTGGTGGGCCTGGGCGTTCTCCGGCTCCTTGGCCAGGAGGTCGCGGGCGTGGGCCAGGGCGGCGGCGGTGTCGCCGCGGCCGAGGGCTTCGGTGATGTCAGCAAGCATGGGCGTGTTCTTCAGGCAGGCGCGGAAACGGCCATTGTAGCCGCCCCGGCGCCCGAGGCCGCGGCTTCCAGCCGCTCGGCCACCCAGCGCTCGCCGAAGCCGCCCAGGTGCAGGCCCTCGAGGAAGCCGCAGTGGCCGCCGAATTCGGCGATCTCCAGGCGCGAGTGCGCCGGCAGGGCCAGGCCCGGGAAGCCGTCGACCGGGATCACCGGGTCGTCGGCCGCGGCCAGCACGCTCACCGGCACCTGCAGCGCGGCCAGGCGGCCGCCGGCGACCGCGTAGCCGTCGAAGTAGTCGTTGATGCCCGGCATCGCCGTGTGCCGGCGCACCATCCAGTCGGTGAGGCCGCGCATGTCCAGCGCCATCACCTCGTCGCCGAAGTCGTGCCGCTGCGGGAACAGCGCGCGCTTGCGCAGCAGCGAGCGCCGCCACTTGCGCATGAAGTACCAGTGGTAGAAGCGCGGCCCGGTCTCGAGCGCGCCGAGCACGGCGGCCGGGTCGACGGCCGGGCATACCGCCGCGGCGTGCACCAGCGGCAAGCCCGCCGCCGGCGCGGCCAGGGCCAGGCGCAGCGCGAAGTTGCCGCCCAGCGAAAAACCCGCCGCCAGCATCGGCCGCGAGGGAAAGCGCCGCGAGACCTCCACCGCCGCCTGCACCACTTCACCGAGGCGGCAGGAGTGGAACAGGTCCTCGTTGAGGTGGTGGGTGTCGCCGTGGTCGCGGAAGTTGAGCCGGAACACCTCGAAACCGCGCGCCAGCAGGGTGGCGGCGCTGTGGCGCATGTAGCCCGACTCGGCGCTGCCCTCCCAGCCGTGCAGCAGCAGCACCAGGCCGCGCGGCTCCGCGCCGGGCACGATGCTGTGGAACCCCTGCAGGCGCACGCCGTCGTCCACTTCGACCACGTGCTCGGTGGTGACGGCGCCCAGCCGGCGCAGCGCGCGTTCGCCGGCGGCGCGGCGCGGCGGCAGCGAGCTGAGCACCGACTGCAGGTGCGGGTTGCGCAGCCAGCGCGGCGGACGGAACTCGGCCCGGTGCACCACGGCCGCTCAGCCCGCCATCGCCGCGGCGATGCGCTCGCGGCAGGTTTCGGCCATGCGCCGGCGGCCATCCTCGCTGGCCGCCACCGGCTCGAGGAAATGCACCTCGGCCACGCGCCCCGGCTCGCCCAGCAGGCGCACGAAGTTGGCGAAGAAGCTCTCGCGCTCGCCGAAGGCGACGATGGTCTGGGCGTTGCCGCGCTGGCCGTACTTGAGCGCCACCGGCTGCGCCGGCACGCCGGCCAGCACCGCCGGCTGGAAGATGCGCGCGTGGAACACGCCCACGGCGTCGCCGCGGGTGGTGCGGCCTTCCGGGAACACGCCCACGGCCTGGCCCGACTGCAGGCGCTGCACCATCTGGTGCATCACGCCGTGCAGCGAATCATTGCTGCCGCGGTGGTGGTAGATGGTGCCACCGCGGCTGGCCAGCCAGCCCACCAGCGGCCAGCGGGCGATCTCGGCCTTGGCCACGAAGCCCATCATGCGCTGGCTGTGCATCAGCTCGATGTCGATCCAGCTGACGTGGTTGGCCACGAACATCACCGCGCCCGGCAGCGGCGTGCCGTAGCGGCGCAGGCGGAAGCCGAAGATGCGCATCAGGCCGGCCGACCACAGCCGGATGGCCTTGTGGTCGAGCCGTTCGCCGCCGGGCGCGATGCGCGCGCTGATGGGGTTGATCAGCAGCAGCGTCACCGGCAGCGCCACCAGCAGGTGCACCAGCAGCAGCGGACAACGCCAGAGGTAGCGCAGCGGACGGCGCCAGTCGGAAGACGGGCGGGCCGCATCGGGGGAGGTCGACATTGGCCGCATTGTGCAACAGCGCGGCGCGGGAAACACCCGACGCCGGGGTACGCGGGCTCAGGCGCGGATGACGGCGCCGGTCATGCGCGCCACGCAGGCCAGGCGGCCGCGGGCGTCTTCGATGCGCACTTCCCAGACCTGGGTGGCGCGGCCGACGTGGATCGGGCGCGCGGTGCCGGTGACCACGCCCTCGGTGACGGCGCGGAGGTGGTTGGCGTTGATCTCCAGGCCGGCCAGCTGCTGGCCGGCGTCGGCCGGCAGGCACAGCCAGCCGCCGAGGCTGGCCAGGGTCTCGGCCAGCAGCACCGACGAGCCGCCGTGCAGCAGCCCGAACGGCTGGCGGGTGCGTTCGTCCACCGGCATGGTGCCGCGCAGGAAATCGTGGCCGTGTTCGGTCAGCACGATGCCCAGGTTGCCTGGCGCGGTGCCGGGCAACAGGGCGTTGAGGGCGTCGAGGCCCGGCCGCTGGCGAAAGGGGCCGTCGTCGGGGCCTTGCACGGGACGCGGCTCAGCGGACGCGGATCATGCCCGGGCGGTAGGCCGAGGTGTAGCCGCGGCGCTGGTAGCCCGAGCTGTCGCCGTAGCCGCTGCCGGTCTGGCGGTTGCGGCGGCGGTGCATGCGGTCGACCAGCTCGTCGCGGCGCGCCTCGAGCCAGTCGGCGCGGCCGACGGTGGCCGGGTCCAGGCCGCGGCGCTCGGCCTCGCCCTGGCGGAACTCGCAGAACTCGTCGTAGGCGTCGAGCTCGTGCTTGAGGTCCTTCACGCACATCTCGATGGCGATGGCGTCGTCGAAGTAGCCCAGCACCGGCACGCTGTCGGGGATGACGTCCTTGGGGTCGGCGAAATAGACCAGGGCCGACAGCACGCGCTGCTTGTCTTCCTCCGGCAGGTGCCAGCCGTCGTCGCGCAGCATGGCGATCAGGGCGTCGAGCCGGTCCAGGCGCTCGGCGATGAAGTCGGGCACCTCGATCTTGCCCGCGCCCTCGAGCAGCTTGGCCGAGGCGGCGATGATCTCGTCGGCGCTCTTGCCGGCGGCGGCGGCGCGGGCGGCCTCCATGGCCTGGGTGAAGTGGGCGAGGTCGCGGTCGGAGAGTTCGAAGCTGATCTGCAGGGGCATGCGGGCGGGTCCGGCGGTTTCGGTGGACAAGGACGGCCAGCCTAGGCCGGCCCGCCGGCAGCGTCAATCGAACGCGATTCCCGGCCGGGGCGGCCAGCCGGCCGCCGGGCTCAGAGAATGGGCACCAGGCCGGCGCCGAAGGCCGTCACGATGCGGGTATAGACCGTCTTGAGCGGCAGGTCGACCTCGGGGAAGGCCCCCACGTCCTCGTGGCAGTCGTAGAAACCCGGGTCCTCGGGCGGCAGCGGGTTGCAGCCCTCGCGCAGCTCGAAGCTGCTGGCGTAGGGGAAGGGCCAGATGTCGAAGATCGGCAGCTTCTCCGAGAGCTTGCCCAGGCTGTAGTTCAGGCCCGAGAACAGCGGCGGCTTCTCGCGCCGGGCGATGGTCCAGGCATTCTGCGGCTGCATGTCGAGTTCGATGCTGGCGCGCAGCGCCACGGCGAACTCGTGGTCGTGCACCACCACCATCGACTCGGTGTTGAGGTTGTCCGAGCGCGGGTCGAAGTTGTGGCTGCCCACCACGCCGATGCGGTCGTCGATGACGATCGACTTCGCATGCAGGCCCACGCGCACGCCGGCGCGCTTGAGCGGCACCGGCCCCGACGCCGAACCGGCCGAGCCCGAGCCGAAGATCGGCAGCGTGGCCATCCTCGGGCCCAGGGCGCCGGTGGCCGCCACCTCGATCGGCGACTGCGCCGGATAGGGCTTGTACTCGCGGATGCGGAAACCCAGCTCGCGCAGGTAGAGCCGCTTGTACTTGTGGCTCATCGCGTACACCGGGAAGGCGTCGGTGGCGGCCAGCGAGTTGGTCGAGATCCACACCGCCGGCGGGTCCTCGCGCCGGTGCATGAGCCGGAACAGCCGCCGCGCCTCGCGCGAGAGCACCAGGTAGGGTGTCTGCAGCACGAGCTCGGAGCGGGTGGAATCGACCAGGTCGCGCATGGCCACCGAGGCGTCCTCGTGCGCCTTGAGGCCGCCGACGTGCTTGTTGGGCAGGTCGGCGTGGAAGTCGACCCGGCCGACCTCGAGCGTCAGCGGGGCCAGGCGCTCCCACACCGCCGCGCCATCGGCCGACAGCGCCTGCATGGCCAGCACCCGCGGCGATTTTTCGCGCCCCGGGTCGAGGTAGGGGTGCGGCTGGGAGCCGTTGTTGGCCAGGCGCTCGGAGACATCCCGCAGGGCCTGGGCCTGGCGGCTGCGCTCGAAGGTCCAGAACGACTCGAAGTTCTCGCGCATGGCGGCGGCCACCGGCCCGGCCACCAGGATGTCGCGGTCGCGGTAGTTGTAGCTCGGGCCCCAGTCGAAATAGCGGTCCTGGATGTTGCGGCCGCCGGTGATGCCGGTGTGGCCGTCCACCAGCAGCAGCTTGGTGTGCATGCGCCGGTTGAAGTCGCCGAAGCAGCACAGGATGCCGGCGGCGTACTCGAGCTGCTGGGTCTTGGCTTCGTTGAAGGTGGGGTTGTACAGGCGCAGCTCGAAGTTCGGGTGCGCGCCGGCCAGGCTGGCCTGCAGGCCGGGGTTGGGCAGGCCGTAGAGCTGGTCGAGCAGCACGCGCACCTTCACGCCGCGGCGCGCCGCCGCCAGCAGCTCCTCGAGCACCAGCAGGCCGCTGTCGTCGGTGTCGTAGATGAAGCTCTGCAGCTCGATGCTCTCGCGCGCGGCGCGGATCAGGTGGACGCGCGCCACCAGCGCGTCCTGGCCGCGCTCGAGCAGGGTGACCTGGTGGCTCGGCGCGTCCGGGGTGGACGCGGCCCGGGCCTGCAGGCCCAGCTCGAGCAGCGGCGAGTCGACCGGCCGGCAGGCCGGGTCGTCGGCATCGGTGCAGGAGGCGGCGGCGGCGTGCGCGGCCTCGACCGCGTCGAAGGCGGCGCGCCGCTGTTCCGGGCTCACGGTGGCGCAGCCGGTCGCCAGCAGCAGCAGGCCAAGCAGCAGGGGCAGTCGCAGGTTCATCGCGGCTCAGGTTGCCGCAGGCGCACCCGGAAGTCGAAGCCTACTTCGTCCTTGAGCCATACCCGGTAGGCATCCATTCCGAATTCGCGCCGGCTGACCTCGCCCGAAACGTGGATGTCGCAGTCGTAGCCGGGGGCGTCGCAGCTTTCCGGGTCCACCTCGAAGCGCACCGGACGGCGCACCTCGCGCAGCTCGAGCTCGCCGGCCATCACGCCGCCGGATTCGACCAGGGCGGGCTCGAACGGCGCCGAGCGGAAGTGGATCCAGGGGTGGGCCTGCACGTCGAGGAACTTGGGCGAGCGCATCGAGCGCGCCATCCATTCCGGGCCATCGAGCACCAGGCCCTGGGCGTCGAGCCGCACCGAGACCTTGAGCCGGCCGTCGGGCAGGCGCTCGAGTTCACCCTCGAGGCGGCCGAACACACCCTCCACCCGGCCGCCCACGCGCAGGTCGACCTCGATGGTGGCGCGCGAGCGCTGGGTGTCGAGCAGGGGCGCGGGCTCCGGCTCCGGCGCCTGGGCCGCGGCCGCCGCGGGCAGCAGCAGGGAGGCCGCCAGGGCCAGCCCGGCGCGCGGGTTCATCCGCTCAGGGCCACCAGAAGGCGGTGAGACGGGCGATGCCGGGCTCGAAGCCACCGTCCTCGGGCATCTGCAGCACGGCGACGGCGCCGGCCGGCATGCCGCGGAAGTCGCCCGACTGGCCCGAGGACAGCAGGGCCGCCAGCTGCTCGAAGCCGGGGTTGTGGCCCACCATCAGCAGGCGGGCCTGGTCGCGGTTGTCGTCGGCCACCTGCATCAGCCGGCCCGGGGTGGCGTCGTAGATGCGCGGCTCCTGCCGGCATTCGACGTAGCCCAGCGCGGCCATCACGGTTTCGCAGGTTTCGCGGGTGCGCCGCGCCGGCGACACCAGCACGCGGTCGGGCAGGTAGCCGTGCTCGCGCAGCCAGCGCCCGGCGGCCTCGGCCTCGGCCTGGCCCTGCAGCGAGAGCGGGCGGTCGAGGTCGTCCTGGCCGGGGGCGGCCGGTTCGGCGTGGGCGTGGCGCAGCAGGATCAGTTCGCGCATGACGGTCCTTGTCGGCTCAGAGGGATTTCTTCAGCCACTTCAGCAGCGGCGCCCAGTCGTCCTGGTGGCTGCGCACCTGCTCGGAGTGGTAATCGAACACCGACTTGCCCAGGCCGGCCAGCAGCACGTAGGCCTGGGTGTCGCGCAGCTGGGCCACCAACGGGTAGGGCCAGGCCTGCAGCTGCTCCATGGCCTGCTGCGAGGCGCTGGTCCAGGGCTTGAGGCGGTTGCCGACCAGGCCGACGGGCAGCTTGCCCTTCTTCACCCGCGGGTGGGCGACCAGGCTGTCGAGGAAAGGCACGGTGGCCTCGATGTCGATGGCCGAGGGCAGCACCGGCACCACCACGGCGTCGGCGATGTCGAGCACGGCGGTGAGGTCCGGGCCCATGGCGCCGGCGGCGGCGTCCACCACCAGTCGCTGGATGCCCTCGGGCAGGTGCTTGTCCCAGTTGCGCCGGCAGCCGTCGAGCGGCAGCACGGCCGAGGCCATCTGGGCGCGCTTCTCGCACCAGTGCGTGGAGGATTTCTGCTTGTCGGCGTCGAGGATGGCCGTGGCCTTGCCTTCGAGCGCGAAGTGCGCCGCCAGGTTGGTGGCGACCGTGGACTTGCCGGCGCCTCCCTTCGAACTCGCGACCAGGATCGTGCGCATGCCGGGCTCCGCAGCGGGACGTAGGACCACTCTACCCCGGCCGGCGGCGGCCGGGGAAGGTTGCCGAGCAGAAACTCTAGACGCGTGTGTGAGCGTGGGGTGACACACCGTTTTGCACGGGGGGCGCATGCGCACAACGCCGGCCCAGGGGCTGTATTCCCCGGCCTTCGAGCGCGACAGCTGCGGGTTCGGGCTGGTCGCCCGGCTCGACGACGCGCCGTCGCGGGCGCTGGTGGACGCGGCGCTGGTGGCGCTCGACCGCCTCACCCACCGCGGCGCGGTGGCCGCCGATGGCCGCAGCGGCGACGGCTGCGGCCTGCTGCTGCGCCGCCCCGAAGCCTTCCTGGCCGCGATCGCCGCCGAGGCCGGCCTGGCCTTCGGCCCGGGCGATGCCTGCGGCATGGTCTTCCTGCCCGACGACGACGCGCGCGCCGCCGCCGGCCGCGCGGCGCTCGACGCCGCGCTGTCGGCCCAGGGCCTGGGGGTGTCGGGCTGGCGGGCGGTGCCGGTGTCGCAGGCGGCCTGCGGGCCGGTGGCGCGGGCCGGGATGCCGCGGGTGGCGCAGGTGTTCGTGCGCGCACCCGCGGGCGGCGACGATGCGGGTTTCGGCCGGCGGCTGTTCCTGGCCCGGCGCGCGGCCGAACAGGCGATGGCGCAGGACCCGGATTTCTACGTGGCCTCGCTGTCGCCGGCGACGCTGTCGTACAAGGCCATGGTGCTGCCCGGCGCGCTGCCGGCGCTGTATCCGGACCTGGCGCGGCCCGAACTGGCCAGCGCGGCCGTGCTGTTCCACCAGCGCTTCTCCACCAACACCGCGCCGGCCTGGAAGCTGGCCCAGCCTTTCCGCCTGCTGGCGCACAACGGCGAGATCAACACCATCACCGGCAACCGCAGCTGGGCGCGCGCCCGCGCCGCGCACTGGCGCACGCCGCACTTCGACCTGGCCGCGCTGCAGCCGCTGGTGGCGATGGAAGGCTCGGACTCGCAGAGCCTGGACAACCTGCTCGAACTGCTACTGGCCGGCGGCATGGACCTGCTGCAGGCCATCCGCATCCTGGTGCCGCCGGCGACCTCGTCGCTCGAGTACAAGGACCCGGACCTGGCGGCCTTCTACGAGTACCACGGCCTGTCGTCCGACCCCTGGGACGGCCCGGCCGGCATCGTGATGTGCGACGCGCGCTACGCCGCCTGCACGCTCGACCGCAACGGCCTGCGCCCGGCGCGCTGGCTGCTGACCGACGACGGGCTGCTCGTCGTCGCCTCCGAGGCCGGCGTGGTGGACGTGGACGAGGCGCGCGTCGCGGCGCGCGGCCGGCTCGGCCCGGGCGAGATGCTGGCGGTGGATTTCGAGCGCGGCCGGATGCTGGGCAGCGAGGACATCGACGCCATCAACAAGGCGCGTGCGCCTTACAAGGCCTGGCTCAAGCAGGGCGTGGAATACCTGGGCACCAGCCTGGTGGACCCCTCGCTGGCCGCCGAGCCCTTCGACGCGGCCACGCTGCGGCGCTTCCAGGTGCTGTTCCAGCTCACCCGCGAGGAGCGCGAGGCCGAGCTGCGCGTGCTGGCCGAAACCGAGCAGGAAGCCACCGGCTCGATGGGCGACGACACGCCGCTGGCGGTGATGAGCCAGCACATCCGCCCGGTGCACGACTATTTCCGCCAGGCCTTCGCGCAGGTGACCAACCCGCCGATCGACCCGATCCGCGAGCAGGTGGTGATGTCGCTGGCCACCCAGATGGGGCCGGAAGGCAACGTCTTCGAGGACGGCCCCGACAACGCCGTGCAGGTGCTGCTCAACTCGCCGCTGCTGAGCCAGCGCAAGCTGCGCCAGCTGCTGGCCATGCCGCGCTTCGCCGGCGCCCACGCGCTGCTGCACCTGCACCTGCGCGCCGACGAGCCGCTCGAGGCCGCGCTGCGCCGCCTGCAGGCCGAAGCCGCGGCGGCGGTGCGCGCCGGCGCCGCCATCGTGATGCTTTCCGACCGCTACCCGGAGCCCGGCGGCGCGGTGGTACCGGCGCTGCTGGCCACCGGCGCGGTGCACCACCACCTGATCGACGCCGGCCTGCGCTGCCGCGCCAACCTGGTGGTGGAAACGGGCGCGGCGCGCGGCGCCCACGCCATCGCCTGCCTGATCGGCGCCGGCGCCACGGCGGTGTATCCCTACCTGGCCTACCAGACCATCGCCGCGCTCGGCCGCGCCGGCGTGGTGGACGGCAAGATCGGCAACGCCCCGGCCGAGCTCGGCCGCAGCTACCGGCGCGGCATCAAGAAGGGCCTGCTCAAGATCCTCTCGAAGATGGGCATCAGCACCATCGCCAGCTACCGCGGCGCGATGCTGTTCGAGATCGTCGGGCTGGCGCGCGAGGTGGTGGACCTGTGCTTCCCCGGCGCGGTGAGCCGCATCGAAGGCGCGGGCTTCGCCGAGCTCGAGGCCGAGGCGCGCGAGCTGGCGGCGCAGGCCTGGTCGCCGACGCCGGAGCTGGCGCCGGGCGGGCGGCACAAGCTGGTGGTCGGCGGCGAAAGCCACATGTTCAACCCCGACGTGATCAACAGCCTGCAGCGCGCCGTGCGCAGCGGCGACGAGGCCGACTACCGCGCCTACGCCGCGCACGTGGACGGGCGCGCGCCGTCGGCGCTGCGCGACTTGCTGCGGCTGCGCGTGGACGAGGCGCCGATCCCGCTCGATGAGGTGGAGCCGGAGGAAGCGATCCTGGCGCGCTTCGACTCGGCCGGCATGTCGCTGGGCGCGCTCTCGCCCGAGGCGCACGAGGCGCTGGCCATCGCCATGAACCGGCTCGGCGGGCGCAGCAATTCCGGCGAAGGCGGCGAAGACCCGGCGCGGCACGGCACCGAGAAGCGCAGCAAGATCAAGCAGGTGGCTTCGGGTCGCTTCGGCGTCACGCCGGGCTACCTGGTCAACGCCGAGGTGCTGCAGATCAAGATCGCCCAGGGCGCCAAGCCCGGCGAGGGCGGCCAGCTGCCGGGCCACAAGGTCAACGCCATGATCGCCGCACTGCGGCATGCGCGGCCGGGCATCGGCCTGATCTCGCCGCCGCCGCACCACGACATCTATTCCATCGAGGACCTGGCCCAGCTGGTGTTCGACCTCAAGCAGGTCAACCCGGACGCGCTGGTGTCGGTGAAGCTGGTCTCGCACGCCGGCGTGGGCACGATTGCCGCCGGCGTGGCCAAGGCCTATGCCGACCTGGTCACCATTTCCGGCCACGACGGCGGCACCGGCGCCTCGCCGCTGTCGTCCATCCACCACGCCGGCACGCCCTGGGAGCTGGGCCTGTCGGAGGTGCAGCAAACCCTGCGCCGCAACGGCCTGCGCGGGCGCGTGCGGGTGCAGGTGGACGGCGGCCTCAAGACCGGGCTGGACGTGGTGAAGGCGGCCATCCTGGGCGCCGAGAGCTTCGGCTTCGGCACCACGCCGATGGTGGCCCTGGGCTGCCGCTACCTGCGCATCTGCCACCTCAACAACTGCGCCACCGGCGTGGCCACGCAGGACCCGCGCCTGCGCGCGAACCATTTCACCGGCCTGCCGGAGATGGCGATGAACTTCTTCCGCTTCGTCGCCCGCGACGTGCGCCAGTGGCTGGCGCGGCTGGGCGTGGCGCGGCTGGAGGACCTGATCGGCCGCACCGACCTGCTCGAGGTCCTGCCCGGCGACACGCCGCGCCAGCGCCGGCTCGACCTGCGCCCGATCCTGGACGCGGCCCGCGGCGAAGGCGAGGCGCCGCGCCACGTGCTCGACGCGCGCAATCCGCCGCGCGACCCGGCCAGCCTGGCCCAGCGCATGCTCGCGGAAACCCGCGCGGCCATCCACGCCGGCGCCGGCGGCGAATTCGCCTTCAGCGTGAACAACCGCGACCGCAGCCTGGGCACCCTGCTCTCGGGCGAGATCGCCCGCGTGCACGGCGACGCCGGCCTGGCCGAGGCGCCCCTGCACCTGACGCTCGAAGGCGAGGCCAATGACTACGTCGGCAAGGGCATGGCCGGCGGACGCCTCGTGCTGCGGCCCGCGCCGGGCATGCAGCAGGCCGCGCACGAGGCGCCGATCATGGGCAACACCTGCCTCTACGGCGCCACCGGCGGCGAGCTGTTCGCGGCCGGGCGCGCCGGCGAACGCTTCGCGGTGCGCAACTCGGGCGCGCAGGCGGTGGTCGAGGGCGTGGGCGACCACGGCTGCGAGTACATGACCGGTGGCGTGGTGGCGGTGCTGGGCCGCACCGGCCTGAACTTCGGCGCCGGCCTCACCGGCGGCATCGCCTATGTGCTCGACCTCGAGCGCGATTTCGTCGACCGCTACAACCACGAGCTGATCGACGTGCACCGCATCACCCCCGAGGGCATGGAGCACCACCGCCACCACCTGCGCGGGCTGCTGCGCGAGCACGTGGCGCACACCGGCAGCGCCTGGGGCGCGCGCCTGCTGGAGGATTTCCGCGACGTCGCCGGCAGGTTCTGGCTGGTCAAGCCCAAGGCGGCCTCGCTCGAGCAGCTGGCCGACGAACTGCGGCGGGCGGCATGAAGGCCCGGCCCTTCCAGTTCCTCGAGCTGCCGCGGCGGATGCCGCGCGAGGTGCCGGCCAGCGTGCGCGTGCTGGGATGGCAGGAGATCCACGGCGGCTTCGAAGCCGGCGATGCGGCCGCGCAATCGGCGCGCTGCCTGGACTGCGGCAATCCCTACTGCGAGTGGAAGTGCCCGGTGCACAACCCGATCCCGGACTGGCTGGCGCTGGTGCGCGAGGGCCGGCTGTTCGAGGCGGCCGAGCTGGCGCATTCGACCAACCCGCTGCCGGAAGTCTGTGGCCGCGTCTGCCCGCAGGACCGGCTGTGCGAGGGCGACTGCACGCTCAACACCGGCTTCGAGGCGGTGACGATCGGCTCGATCGAGAAGTACATCGTCGACGAGGCCTTCCGCCAGGGCTGGCGGCCGGATCTTTCGGCGGTGCGGTCCACCGGCCGGCGCGTGGCGGTGGTCGGCGCCGGGCCCGCCGGCCTGGCCTGCGCCGACCGGCTGGTGCGCGCCGGCATCGAGGCGCATGTGTTCGATCGCTACGCGCAGATCGGCGGCCTGCTCAGCTACGGCATCCCGGCCTTCAAGCTCGAGAAGCACGTGATGGACACCCGCCGCGCGGTGCTCGAGGGCATGGGCGTGCGCTTCCACCTCGGCACCGAGGTCGATGGCGCGCTGGGCGGCGAGCTGCTGCGCGATTTCGACGCGCTGTTCCTGGGCACGGGCGCCACCACGCCGGTGGACGCCGGCCTGCCCGGCCAGGGCTTGCCGGGCGTGCTGTCGGCCCTGCCCTTCCTGGTGGCGAATGCGCGCCGGCAGCGCGGCGAGCGCGTTGCCACCGCGGACGGCTTCGACCTGGCCGGGCGGCGCGTACTGGTGCTCGGCGGCGGCGACACCGCGATGGACTGCGTGCGCTCGGCCCTGCGCCTGGGCGCGGCCCAGGTCACCTGCGCCTACCGCCGCGGCGAAGCCGACATGCCCGGCTCGCGCCGCGAGGTGAAGCATGCGCGCGACGAGGGCGTGCAGTTCCTGTTCCACCGCCAGCCGCTGGCCATCGAGGGCGAGGGCGCGGTGGCCGGCGTGCGCGTGGCCACCACCGCGGTCGGCGCCGACGGCCGCCTGGTACTTGAGCCCGGCAGCGAGCAGGTGCTGGCCGCCGACGTGGTGATCCTGAGCTTCGGCTTCCGCGCCAGCCCCGCGCCCTGGTGGGGAGAGCACGGCATCGCCCTGGACGCCAGCGGCCGCATCCGCACCACCGGCCCGGCCGGCGCCACCTCGCACCCGAAGGTCTACGCCGGCGGCGACAACGTGCGCGGCGCCGACCTCGTCGTCACCGCCGTGCACGATGGTCGCGAAGCCGCCTACGCCATCGCCCGCACCCTCGCGACCAACCCGTAGGAGCGCCTTCAGGCGCGAATCCCTTCTTTGCCGAAGGCAAAGTCAAAAGATTCGCGCCTGAAGGCGCTCCTACAAGGGGCGTCGAATTGGATACCCTTGGGGCTCTTGCCCAGGAATGCCCGATGAGTGAACTGCAGGACCTGACCTCGCTGGTGCGCGCCAACACGGCGCTGATCGTCATCGAGACGCCGGACGAGGGGCGGGTGGTGGACCTGTTCCGGCACCTGCTGATGAACGTGTGGCGGCCGCTGTACCGCTGGTCGATCACCGAGGGCCTGCGCCGCGTGGACCTCGATGGCGAGGACGCGCCGATCGCGCCGCCGGATGCCACCACCACGATCCGCACCATCCGTGGGCTGGACCAGCGCAGCGTCTGCCTGCTGCTCGATTTCCACCCCTACCTCGGCTACGCCACCACCCAGCGCCTGCTGCGCGAGACGCTCGAGCGCCGCGGCAGCAAGGAGCACACCCTGGTGCTGGTGGGCGCGAAGATCGAACTGCCGCCCGACCTCGAGCACCTGGCGGTGCGCTTCAGCCTGCGCCTGCCGGACGAGCGCGCGCTGCTGAAGGTGGTGCAGGACGAGGCGGCGATCTACATGCGCGAGCACGGCGGTCGCCGGGTCGAGGTGGACCAGGACGCGCTCAAGGCCATCGTGCGCAACCTGCGCGGCCTGTCGCTCACCGAGGCGCGCCGGCTGGCCAGGCACCTGATCTTCAGCGACGGCGCCCTGCGCCTGGGCGACCTGCCCGAGCTGGCCAAGCTCAAGTTCGAGCTGCTCAACAAGTCCGGCCACCTGCACTTCGAGTACGACACCGCGCAGTTCGCCGACGTGGCCGGGCTCGCGCGCCTGAAAGCCTGGGTGAACCAGCGCCGGGCCGCCTTCACCGCCGACAAGCTGCCGCCGGGCCTGGACCCGCCCAAGGGCATGCTGCTGCTGGGCGTGCAGGGCTGCGGCAAGTCGCTGGCCGCCAAGGCGGTGGCGGGCGGCTTCAACGTGCCGCTGGTGCGGCTGGATTTCGGCACGCTCTACAACAAGTACCACGGCGAAACCGAGAAGAACCTGCGCGAGGCCCTGGCCTCGGCCGAGCAGCTGGCGCCCTGCGTGCTGTGGATCGACGAGCTGGAGAAGGGCCTGGCCGCCAGCGGCAGCAGCGAGGACGGCGGCGTGTCGCGGCGCGTACTGGGTTATTTCCTCACCTGGATGGCCGAGCGCAAGTCCAAGGTGTTCCTGGTCGCCACCGCGAATGCCGTGCACGACCTGCCGCCGGAGCTGCTGCGCAAGGGCCGCTTCGACGAGATCTTCTTCGTGGACCTGCCCGACCACGGCGCCCGCGCCGAGATCTTCCGCCTGCACCTGGCGCGCCGCGAGGTGGACTGGGAGGGCTTCTCGCTCGACGCCCTCGCGCAGGCGACCGATGGTTTCTCGGGCGCCGAGATCGAGCAGGCCGTGGTGAGCGCGCTCTACGCCGCCCACGCCGACGGCCTGCCGGTGGACGAGGCCCGCGTGCTCTCGGAGGTGCAGGCCACCCGCCCCCTGAGCGTGCTGATGGCCGAGCAGGTCAACGCGCTGCGCGAGTGGGCCCGCGGCCGCACCGTGCCCGCCGACTGAGCCGCTCCTACAGAGGGCTTTCGGGGGACCAGCCGGGCGGCGGGTCGAGGGGAACGCCAAGGGCTTCGGTGGCGTAGGCCAAAGCCGCTTTTTCGCCGCCTTCGGCATAGGCGTCGAAGTACGCCTGCCACTGGCGGCGGTCGAAACGTTCCTCCATCGAGGCCGCGGCCTGCATCTGCCAGCGGAGCCTGTCGCGCAGCACCTGCGAGGCGGCCTGGCGCTCGGTCTCGCCGAGCGCCCCGTAGATCGCGTGGGCGATGGCGATGTCGATGCCGACGGCGCTCTCTTCGAGAAGGCGGTCGGCGATCGCCAGGCAATAGGCGCGCAGTTCGCCCTCGGATTCGCGGCAGGGCTGCACGTAGTTCTGGTAGGCCGGCAGCGCGAACGCCGCCGCGATGCCCATGGCCGCCAGGCCGGCCGCCGGAGCGGTGTCGTCCACGCCTTCCGGGCGCGGCATCAGGTCATCGGGTGCCTGCCTGAGGCGCTGGTGGACCGAGCGAAACACCACCCCGATGTCGTGCCGGAAATCCGGCGCTTGCGCGGCCAGACGCGCGTGGCGCAGGACGCCCTCGGCATCCTCGCGCACCCAGGCGTGGCCCATCAGCACGAAGTGGTGGTAGCCGTTGTCGCCGGCCAGCTCTGCGAGCCGGGCCAGGTCTTCGCTGCACGCCGCCTGCAGGCGAACCGAGGGCTGGCAGCGCAGTTCGCTCGACACCAGCACCGGATCATTGTTGCGCGCGGCTTGCACGCGGGCGGACAGCTGCGCGCGCACCAGGTCCACGCGCGCCATCAGCGCCAGGTCCAGGCGCGCCCTGATCTCAGGGTCGCCAGACGACAACGCCAGCGCCTTGAGCAGGTAGGCGTCCGAGAGCACGTCGCCCCCGGCCTCGGCGGCCGCGAGGTAGTAGCGCGTGACGGCCTCCCGGCCGTGCACGATTTGCTCCGGGCTGCGTTCGTCGATGGCGGCCGCGGGGCCGGCGAGCAGGGTCAGGAGCGATATCGCGAGCAGTTGCTTCATGCCTAGATTCCTCAGGGGTCCTGCTAAAAAACGTAGCTAGGCAGGCAGCCGTGCCAGCAACCAGGTCCAGGCGGGCAGGGTGGCGAGCGAAAGCAGGATGCCGTAACCCACCATCGCCGAGGCGAGGCCGGGCGCGAGGCGGTGCGAGATGGCCAGCGCCGCGGCGGTGACCATGGGAGGCATGGCGGACTCGAGCACGACGGTGTCGCGCGCCACCGGCTCCAGGCCCAGCGGCAGCAGCCACGCGAGCGCCAGCGCGACGGCCGGCATCACGCCGAGCTTGAGCGCCAGGCCCGCGGCGAGTGGCCTGAGTTCGTCGCGCGGCAGCTTCAGCTTCAGGCCCAGGCCGATCGCCAGCACCACCAGCGGCAGCAGCGCGTCGGCCAGGCGCTGCAGGCCGCCGGCGATCCAGACGGGCGGCTCGGCCGGCATCAGCGTCAGGCCGAACACCATCGCCAGGAAGGGCGGGAAGGTGGCGATGCGGCGCAGGATGTCGCGCGCCGTGGGGTCGGCGTCGCCGCCGTAGCGCGCCAGCACGTACAGGCCGAAGGTGGAAAGGATGAGGAAGGCGCCGAACTGGTCGTAGACCACGGCGTAAGGCAGCGCGTCCTCGCCGAGCAGCGCGCGCACCAGCGGGTAGCCCAGGAAGCTGGTGTTGCCCAGGGCCACGCACAGCAGCAGCACGGCCTTCTCATCGCGGCGCAGGCCCAGCGCACGCGCCAACCCGCCCACGACCAGCACCGTCACGCCAACCAGCGCCCACGGCACCGCCGCCACCGCCAGCACGCCGGCACCCAGCTGCAGCCGCGGCGCATACAGCAGCACCGCCGCCGGCAGGCAGACGTAGAGCACCACCTTGTTGAGCACCTCCGCGGCATTGCCGGGGAAGGTGCGCAGGTGCTGGAAGCCGAGCCCCAGCCCCAGCATCGCCAGGATCAGCCAGAAGGCTTCCATGGCGCGGCCGCCGGGCTCAGCCCAGGGGCACGTCGGCCGGGCGCGCCCCCTCGAGCGCGAACCGTGCATTGAAGGCCACGGTGATGCGCTCGCTGGTGCCGTCGTAGGGAAGCACCTCGTGCAGCAACCACGAGGGGAACAGCACCAGCTGGCCGGCCTCGAGCCGCAGCATGCGCGGGCTGAGCGCGTACTGGCCCTTCATGCTCGCCGTGGCCATGTCGATGAACATCGAGGCGGCGGAGTTGGGGTACATGAAGGTGAGCAGGCCCGAGCTCGACTTCGGGTCGTCGTCCTCGTGCTTGACGCAGTACACGCCCGACCACGAGTGCATGGCGTGGTTGTGCGCGCCGAAGTAGCCGCCGCGGCGGGCGATGTGGAACCACGACTCGACCGAGATGTGCAGCTTCTGCAGCATCGCCTGGTCGTAGCCGTTGAGCTCGCCGATGGCCCGGTAGAGGTTGCGCAGGCAGAAGGTACGCAGCCTGGCGATGCAGGGCTGCGGCCAGTCGAAGAGCCGGAAGTTGGACTCGAACAGGGCGTCGTTGCGGTAGACCAGCGGCTCGGGGTTTCGGTACTTGTCGCCCTGGGCTTCCTTCTCGAGGAACAGCTGGCGCAACTCAGCGTTCAGCCCCTGGTGGTCGTCGAGCCTGGCCATCACGAGCGGCACGGCAAAGGCCGGGTTAATCTGGAACACGTGTCGCCTCGCCCGGGGCAGTGGATCTGGAGCCTTCAATGAGAGCCGCAAAACGCTTCATCGTCAACGTCCTCGCCGGCGCCGCGCTGGTGCCCGCGCTGTCGCACGGCGGCGACCGCATCACCGGCGCGCCCTTCGCCACCCGCTCGGTGGTGTACGCGCCGCACGCCATGGCCGCCACCTCGCATCCGCTGGCCACCGACATCGCGCTGGACGTGATGAAGCGCGGCGGCAGCGCCATGGACGCGGCCATCGCCGCCAACGCCGCCCTGGGCCTGATGGAGCCCACCGGCAACGGCATCGGCGGCGACCTGTTCGCCATCGTCTGGGACCCGAAGACGAAGAAGCTGCACGGCTACAACGGCTCCGGCCGCTCGCCGCGGGCGCTGTCTCTGCAGTGGTTCCAGGACAACGGCTACCAGGACATCCCGCCGCATGGCCCGCTGCCGGTGACGGTGCCGGGCACGGTGGACGGCTGGTTCGCCCTGCACGGCCGCTTCGGCAGGCTGCCGATGGCCGAGGTGCTGGCGCCCACCGTGCGCTATGCCCGCGAGGGCCACCCGGTGCACGACACCATCGCCTACTACTGGAACCGCAGCGTGCCGGTGCTTTCGAAGTGGCCCGGCTTCAGCGAGCAGTTCACCCTCGATGGCCGCGCGCCGCGCACCGGCGAGATGTGGCGCAACCCGAACCTGGCCAACACGCTCGAAACCATCGGCCGGGAGGGCCGCGACGCCTTCTACAAGGGCGACATCGCCCGCACGATCGACGCCTATTTCCGCGAACACGGCGGCTTCCTGCGCTACGAGGACCTGGCCGCGCACCAGGGCGAGTGGGTCGAGCCGGTGAGCGTGAACTACCGCGGCGTGGACGTGTGGGAGCTGCCGCCCAACGGCCAGGGCATCGCGGCGCTGCAGATCCTCCAGATCCTGGAGGGCTACGACTTCTCGCGCATCCCCTTCGGCAGCCCCGAGCACGTGCACCTGTTCGTGGAAGCCAAGAAGCTCGCCTTCGCCGACCGCGCGCGCTGGTACGCCGACCCGGACTTCTTCCCGGCCGGCGATCGCAAGGCGGCCGCGGCGCTGGTGCAGGAGCTGATCTCGGACGAGTACGCGGCCGCGCGTCGCAAGCTGATCGACCCGGCCCGCGCCGCGCGCGCGGTGGACGCCGGCGTGCTGCAGCAGGGCGACACGATCTACCTCACCACCGCCGACAAGGACGGCATGATGGTGTCGCTGATCCAGTCCAACTACCGCGGCATGGGCAGCGGCATGGCGCCGCCGGGCCTGGGCTTCATCTTCCAGGACCGCGGCGAGCAGTTCGTGCTCAAGCCCGGCCACCCGAACACCTTCGAGCCGGGCAAGCGCCCCTTCCACACCATCATCCCGGCCTTCATCACCAAGGACGGCAAGCCCTGGGTGAGCTTCGGCCTGATGGGCGGCGCGATGCAGCCGCAGGGCCACGCGCAGATCGTGATGAACCTGGTGGACTTCGGCATGAACCTGCAGGAAGCCGGCGACGCGCCCCGCATCCACCACGACGGCAGCACCGACCCGGCCGGCCAGGTGGCGCAGATGGGCGACGGCGGCGTGCTCAACCTCGAGTCGGGTTTCCCCTACGAAACCGTGCGCGAGCTGATGAAGAAGGGCCATCGCATCGAGGGCGCGGTCGGGCCCTACGGCGGCTACCAGGCGATTGCCCGTGATCCGGACTCGGGCGTGTATGCCGGCGCGTCGGAGAGCCGCAAGGACGGGCACGCCGCCGGGTACTGAGCAAAGGCCTGGGGTCGGAGGCAATTTCCGAAGGAAATTACCTCCGACCCCTCAGGCGAGATGCCGCTTCAGGCGCTCGAACGCGGTCTCCAGGTCCGCCACGCACGGCAGCACCTGGTCCCACTCCCCCGCCTTGGCCGCGTCCTCCACCGCGGCCGCGGCCTCGCCCAGCGGCAGCGCGCCCACCAGCCGCGCGGCGCCCTTGACCTTGTGCGCCTGGCGCGCCAGCGCCGCCAGGTCGCCGCCCGCGCGGGCGCTGCGCAGCGGGGCCAGGTCGGCCTCGGTGGTGGCCAGGAAATCGTCGAGCACGTCCTTCGTCGCTTCCGGGTCGCCACCGGTCAGCGGCGCCAGCACCGAGGGATCGAGCGGCAGCGGGTCGCCCGACAGCTGCGGCAGCGGCGCGGCGGCGCGCATGTCGCCGGCCAGCGGCACGGTGTGCGGCAGCCAGCGCTGCAGCGTGGCCACCAGCTCCGGGATCGACACCGGCTTGGCCAGGTAGGCATCCATGCCGGCGGCGATGCAGCGCTCGGCTTCGCCCTTGAGCGCCGCCGCGGTGAGCGCCACCACCGGCGTGCGCGGCAGCCCGCGCGCAGCCTCGTCGGCGCGCAGGGCGCGGGCAAACTCGTAGCCGTCCATCTCGGGCATGTGCACGTCCGACAGCACCAGCGCGTAGCGGCCGCTGCGCCAGGCCTCCAGGCCCTTGCGGCCGTCCTCGGCGCTTTCGCTGGCGTAGCCGGCCAGGGCCAGCTGGCGCGCCACGACGAGGCGATTGGTCGGATGGTCGTCCACCACCAGCACCAGGCTGCGCTCGGCCAGCGCCTGCTCGACGGAAGGCAGGGGCCGGGCCAGGAAGCCCTGGGCGGGACCGGGCGCGGCCTCGGGCTCGAGCTCGTCCTCGTTGCCACGCGGCAGCACCAGCTCCAGGCGCAGCGTGGTGCCCGAGCCAGGCGTGCTTTCCATGCGGATCTGCCCGCCCATCAGCTCGGCCAGCCGGCGCGAGATCACCAGGCCCAGGCCGGTGCCGCCGAAGCGCCGCGTGGTGCTGCCCTCGGCCTGCGAGAAGGGCTGGAACAGCCGCGCCTGCTGCTCGGCGGTGACGCCGATGCCGGTGTCGGTGACGCGGAAGCACACGCGGTCGCCCTCGCCCTCGCGGCCCTGCCATTCCAGCGCCGCCTCCACCACGCCCTTCTCGGTGAACTTGATGGCGTTGGACAGGAAGTTCGACAGCACCTGCCGCAGCCGCAGGCCGTCGGCGCGGTGCGCCGGGCCGATGCGTTCGTCCACCTCGCACAGCAGCACCAGGCCCTTGGACGAGGCCGAGCCGCTGAAGTTGGCCACGGTGGACTGCAGCAGCCGCGGCAGCGAGATCGTGGTCGGCGAGAGCTCGAGCCGGCCGGCCTCGACCTTCGAGAAATCCAGGATGTCACCGATGATCTGCAGAAGCGAACGCGCCGACTGCCGGATGACCTCGATGGTGCGCCGCTGCTCCTCGTCCAGCGGGCTGTGCTCGAGCACCTCGAGCATGCCGGTGACGCCGATCATCGGCGTGCGGATCTCGTGGCTCATCGCCGCCACGAAGTTGCTCTTGGCCTCGCTGGCCTCCAGCGCGCGCGACTCGGAGGCGCGCAGGCGCTGCTCGAGCTGCTTGATCTGGGTGAGGTCGGTGGCCACGGCCAGGTAGCCGACCGTGCGGCCGGTGGCGTCGCGCATGGCCGAGGTGGCCAGCAGCACCGGCACTTCGCTGCCGTCCTTGCGCACGAAGCACAGCTCCATCGGCTCGGGCGCCTGGTCGATCAGGCGCGTGAACAGGCGCGAATCGGCCGGCACCGGCTGGTCGCTGGCGGCGGTGAGGCGCGCCGCGAGCTTGCCGGTTTCGTCCGGGCGGACCAGCAGGTCCAGGCCGGCGCGGCCGCTGACCTGGTCGGCGCGGTGGCCGGTGAGGCGCTCGGCCTGCGGATTGAAGCTGGTGAAGCGGCCCTCGCCGTCCATGGACATGATGGCCACGCGCGCCGCGGCGAACAGCGAGCGCTGGAACAGCTCGCGCTCCTGCAGCGCCGCGCGCACCTGCTCGTTGCGCGCCAGCTGTTCGTTGAGCTCGGCCTCGACCTTGCGCACGTCGTCGCGCATGGCCAGGAAGGCGTCCATTACCTCGCCCAGCTCGCCCTCGGGCTCGTAGCGCGGCTTGCCCTGGTAGTCGTGGCGGCGCATCTGCTGGGCCAGCGCGGTCAGCGACTCGACGCCCTTGTAGATGTTGCGCAGCAGCTTGCGCCCCACCAGCGCCACCACCAGCAGGGTGGCGAAGCTGAGCGAGGTGCGGATCCAGGCGGCACGCCGGGCGCGCTCGGCCTGGGCGCGCACCTTCTGCTCGGCCTCGATCATCTCCAGGTCGCCCAGGTGCTTCATGCGCGTGGTGACCGGGTCGATGGCCGGGTAGAGCTCGGTGTCGGCGAAGCGGCCAAGGGCCACGATGTCCTTCTGCAGCAGGATCTGCCGCAGCGTCTCGGCGGCCGTGTCGGCACGCTGCCGGGAGCGCGCCACCTGGGCGAAGATCTGCGCCTGCTCCTCGGTCAGCGGCATCCGCTCCAGCGCCTGCCAGTGGTCGCGGATGCGCAGCCGGGCGTGGTCGACCACCTGCACGCCTTCCTCCCAGCTGATCAGGTCGTTGCGCACGCGGAAGGTGGTGTCGACGATGTCCATGCCGTAGGCGTCGGACACCGCCTTGATGCGGCGCAGGCCGGCCAGGGACTCATCCTTGAGCTCCACCAGCACCTGCTGGTTGAGCTGGCGCTCGTACTCGTCCAGGCCCAGGACCGCCGCGCCGGTGAGCAGCAGCAGGCCGAACAGGCCCAGCAGCTGCACCCGGATGCCGAACCTGGGGCGGCCGGGCGTCGCCATGGCGGCTTAGTGCTTCGTCTGCCGCCAGCGCTGGATGGCGTCGGGCAGCTGCTCGCCGGGGACCGGCGCGGAAACCAGGTAACCCTGGGCGTAGTCGCAGCCCAGCTGCGCCAGCAGCTGCCATTCCTCGATGGTCTCCACGCCTTCGGCCACCACGGCCAGGCCGAGCTTCCTGGCCAGGTCGAGGCTGGTTTCGATCATGGCTCGCTTGCGCGGCTGGGTGGGCGCGCCGGCGACGAAGCCGCGGTCGATCTTGAGTTCGGTGAAGGGAATCTGCGAGAGCTGCGAGAGCGAGGAATAGCCGGTGCCGAAATCGTCCACGCTCAGGCCGAAGCCCTTCAGGCGCAGGCGCGCCAGCATGCCCAGGCCGCGGGCCGTGTCGCTCATCACCGAGCTCTCGGTGATCTCCAGCACGATGCGCTCGGGGCTGACGCCATGCTCGCGCAGGACGGCCTCGTAGCGGTCGGCCACTTCCGGGCCGGTGAGGTTCTGCGCCGACACGTTCACCGACACCTTCAGGTCCAGGCCGCGCGCCTGCCAGCGCTTGGACCAGGCGCAGGCCTGCACCAGCATCAGGCTGGTGAGCTCGTCGACCAGGCCACCGGCCTCCATCAGCGGCACGAAGGCCACCGGCGGCACCATGCGGCCATCGGCCAGGCGCCAGCGCGCCAGCGCCTCGACGCCGACGATCTTGCCGTTGCCGAACTCGGCCTGCGGCTGGAACCAGGCCGTCACCTCGCCGCGGGAAAGTGCCGTGCGCGCCTGCTCGAGGGTGACCTCGACCTCGGCCGCGGCGGCGGTCGGGCCGGGCGAGCTTTCATAGAGCGACAGCACCGTGGCGAGCTTGCCCGGCGTGAGCGGCTTTTCGATGCAGCCCAGCACGCGCAGGCCCGAGGCCTTGGCCATGACCTGCACGGTGTGCAGCAGGGCCGGCTCCATGGCGCTGACCACGGCGATGGAGTGGGCGAGCTTTTCCTGGGCGACGATGCCGATGAACTCCACGCCGTCCATGCCGGGCATGTCCAGGTCCACCAGGACCACGTCGGGCGGCTCGGGCATGCCGCGCAGCAGGTCGAGGGCCTGGTAGCCGTCGGCCGCCTCGTGCAGGTGGTCCAGGCCCAGGTCGGCAAGCAGGCGCAGCCCCAGCCGGCGCTGGAACCCGTGGTCCTCGACCAGCATCACCTTCAGGCGCGCCAAACCCATGTCCGCCGACCCCCGTGGCTGTGCCGGGCCACTGTAACCGGGGGCCGGCCCGTTCAGGAAGCCCGGCCCGCCCCGGCCCGGTTTTGTGCTGCAGCGCACATTGCGGGGGGTGCGCCCATACGCTAGCGTCCGGGCGGCGGTTGGGGGACCGCTTCGTTGCGCACCACTTCGTACCACCACACTCAAAGGGGAAAGGGAATGAAGACGTCGCTCCGCGGTGCCGCCAGCCGGTGCCTGCCCGCCCTCGTGCTGCTCGCCTTCGGCGGCACCACGATGGCCAACACGCTCAACCAGAATGTTTCGTGGACCATCGACCGCTCCGGCACCACCGCCAAGTACCGCGTGGTGGCCTACGGCGATTCGATCTACGCGGGCTACAACGGCTCGATCAGCAACGCCGCCCTGTACGCGGCGCCGACGGTCGACTCGGAATACCTGTCCGCGCTCTGGAACGCCGACATCGAAAGCGTGCGCCGCGCCAAGTCGGGCGCCATCGCCTCGGACGTGTACCAGAACAAGATCGTCGCCGAGCGCTCGTACATGCAGGCCGCCAGCACCCGCGTGGTGACCTTCGAGATGTGCGGCAACGACGGCCTGCAGGCCCGCTCGGCGTTCAAGTCGCAGACCGGCACCTGCAACTACGCCGGCCTGGACGCGGCGGTGAACGCCTGCAAGACCAACGTGGCCGCGGCGATGGACTACATCAACACCAACGCCCACCCCAACACCCGGCTCAAGGTGATCTCCAACCTGTACTACCCGGGCTACAACGCCGACAACGTGCAGAGCACCTGCCGCGACGCCAGCACCGGCCAGACGGTGAACCTGCGCGACCGCTTCCTGCCGGCGATCGCGAAGATGAACTACTGGATGTGCGAGTACGCCCGCCAGAAGGGCTTCAAGTGCGCCGACAGCTTCGCCCAGTACATGGGCGCGGACTACGACGCCAACGGCGACGGCGTGGTCGATTCCGACGCGCTGCGCTACGTGGCCGGCGAAACCGAGGCCAGCTACGTGGCCCGCATCACCGGCAGCCTCAAGCCGACCCTGCGCGACGCCAACTTCAAGCTCGTCTCGTCCACCAGCAGCTACGACTACATCCAGTCCGACGACGTGCACCCGACCTACCTGGGCCGCACCGTCAGCGCCGGCCTGTGGGGCGGCAGCTCGGGCACCGTGGCGCCGCGCTACACCAGCTTCAGCGGCGGCAAGAGCCCCGTCTGGAACACGGCCGGACACGAGCGCATGGGCTGGGCTCTGTCGGTCTACAACCCGGCCAGTCCCTGAGGACGGGGGCCACCGGCCGTGGCCAGCCAGCCGCCACCGCGCACGCCGTCCGACCCGGACGGCGTGACGGTGACGCCGCGCCGGCGTGGGGCCCGGTTCACGCCGGGCGTCACGCTGGTGGCGCTGCTGGCGGTCGGTGCGGGCCTGGCCTGGGTGCTGTGGCCACCCGCGCCCGCGACCGTGCCGCAAGCCGCCGCGCCCGTGGTCGTCGCGCCGACAGCCGAACCGGTCGCGCGCCCGCTGCGCCCGATGGCGACGCCCGAGATTCCCGTAGAACTGCCCAGCGTCGACCCGAATGACCTGGCGGTGCACTTCCGCCCCGGCGACCCGGAACCCACCGGCGCCGAGCTGATCACGGCCCTGCAGGAGGCCGGCATCCACACCGGCCTGGGCGCCTTCAATCCGCCGGGCACCAGCCCGCCGCTCGAGGGCCTGGCCGTGCCCGAGGATTTCGAACTGCCCGAGGGCTACCTGCGCCACCACCAGTTCACCGACGACGGCCAGCCGATCGAGGCGATCCTGATGTTCGCGCCCGACGCCCGGTTCTACGACGCCAACGGCAAGCTCATCGCCCTGCCGGCCAACGGCGTGGTGCCGCCGGAGCTGGCACCCAAGGGCCTGCCGCTGCGCTGGGTGCGTCCGAACAAACCCTGATTTCCCCCGAGGAGTTGCCCGTGGCCATGGACCGGTCCTTCCTGCTTCGCGCACGCCTGCCGCTGGCCCTGCTGCTCAGCGCGCTGGCGCTGTACGTGCTCTCGCTCGGCGGCGCGGCCTGGGGGATCGGGCTGGTGGTGCTGGTGCCCTGGCTGCTGGCGCTGGACGCGGAACGCGGCCTGCGCGGCGCGCTGGTGGCGGGCTGGGCGATGTCGGCGGCCTACACCGCCGCGGTGCTGGGCTGGTTCGGCGCCGCCATCGGCGATTACACCGGGCTGGGTCCGATGGCCGGCTTCACCGTCCTGGTGCTGGCCGCGCCGCTGCTGCAGCCGCAGTGGATGGCCTTCGCGCTGGTGCGCGAAGTCGCCGGTTGCCGCCACGGCCCGGCCGTGCGTGCGCTGGCCGCGGCCGCCGCGTGGGTGGCCTGCGAAGCGCTGTGGCCCAAGCTGCTGGGCGACACCCTCGGCCACGGCCTGCTCGGCGCCACCTGGCTGCGCCAGGCCGCCGACCTCGGCGGTGCGCCGCTGCTGACCTTGCTGCTGCTGCTGGTGAACGAGGGCATCGCGCGGGCGATCGCGCGGCGCCGCGAGGGCCTGCGCGCCGTGACCGGCACGCTGGCGCCGGTGGCGGTGCTGCTGGCCTTCTGGTCGGGCTACGGCGCCTGGCGCCTGGCGAGCCTGCCGGGCCTGCCCGAGGATGCGCCGGTGCTGCGCGTAGCCCTGGTGCAGGCGAACCTGGGTGACTACGCAAGCCTGCGCGAGGAGCGCGGCACCTACGGCGCGGTGCGGCACGTGCTCGACACGCACTACGCGCTGTCGTGGTCGGCGCGGCGCGAGCATGGCGCCGACGTGCTGCTTTGGCCCGAGACGGTGTACCCGACGACCTTCGGCAGCCCGCGCAGCGAGGACGGCGCCGCGCTCGACGCCGAGATCCAGGCCTTCGTGGACGCCATCGGCCTGCCGCTGGTGTTCGGCACCTACGACCTCGACGCCGCCGGCGAGTACAACGCCGCGGTGTTCCTCGAGCCGCGCACCGGCCGGCTCGCCACCTACCGCAAGACCCACCCCTTCCCGCTGACCGAGCACGTGCCGGCCTGGCTCGACGGACCGGTGCTGCGGCGCTGGCTGCCCTGGGCCGGCGGCTGGCAGCCCGGCGACGGCGCGCGCGTGCTGCCGCTGCGCACCGCCGATGGCCGCCAGGTGGAGGTGGTGCCGCTGATCTGCCTCGACGACGTGCGGCCGGCCCTGGCCATCGACGGCGCGCGCCTGGGCGCGCAGGCCATCGTCGGCCTGTCGAACGATGCCTGGTTCAGCCGCGACGGCCGCGGCGCGAAGCTGCACCTGGCGGTGGCGGCGTTCCGCAGCATCGAGACACGCCTGCCGCAACTGCGCGTCACGACCACCGGCCTGAGCGCGATCATCGATCCGTCCGGCGAGGTGCTGGCCGCCACGCCGGCCAACGACCAGGCCGTGCTGACCGCGCCGCTGCCGGTGCTGTCGCCGCCGCCGACCCTAGCCGTGCGCTGGGGCGACTGGGTGGGCCGCGCGGCGGCCGTTGCGCTGGCGCTGTGGGCGCTGGCGTGGGCGCTGCAAGCTTGGACGCGGCGGCCGGCGCAACGCCGCGCGGACGATCGCGTGCTGCTGCTTACGCCGTCGATCCGCGCGGCGATCGGCGCGCTGCAGGCCGTGGCCGGCCTGGGCCTGGCCTGGCTGGCGCTGGACATGGCGCTGCGCGTGGGCTGGCAGGTGGCCACGCTGGGCCAGCTGCAGGTGTTCGCGCTGGCGGTGCTGCTGCCGGTGGCGCTGGCCTGGGCGCTGCGCGCGTGGTGCGCGGCACGCTGGCAGGTGCGGGGCGAAGCGCTGGTGCTGGCGTCGCGGCGCGAACAGGTCGAGATTCCGCTGGCATCGATTGTCGGTCTGCGGCCCTGGCGGCTGCCGTGGCCGGACAGCGGCGTGCTGCTGCAGCTGGCCTCGGGCCAGGCCTGGCGCCAGCAGCTGCAGCTGGCCGACCCGGTGGCCCTGCTGGCGGCGCTGGCTGCGGGCGGTTCTCCGGCCCGCCTGGACGGCGCCAAAGCCGCCACCGACGCGCGCCGCGACCAGGTGCGCGCCAGTGGCCACGCGCGCTGGCTCGACCAGCCCTGGCTCAAGTTCGGCCTGTTCCCGCTGCTGCCGGCGGCCATCGCCTTCCGCCTGCACCAGGTGATCACCTTCGGCGGCAGCTTCGGCGAAGCCCAGGTGCACGGCTGGGGCGCCTGGTGGCTGGGCCTGGGCATCTGGTGGCTGTCGTGGATGCTGGGCCTGGCCCTGGTGGCCGCGGCGCTGCGGCTGCTGGCCGAGGCCGCCACGTCCGCGGCCCTGCGCCTGGCCCCGGCCCGCGCGGCGGCCTTGCGCGGCCGCGCCTTCACGCTGGCGCGGGCGCTGTACTTCCTCGGCATCCCGGCGTGGCTGGGGTGGCGCTTGCTGGTGGGGTGAGGTCGGCGACACGGGCCGCCGGGTCGGCGCACCCCCGGCTGCTATAATTCCGAGTCTTTGCTCAGCTCCCGGAACGCCGCCGCCATGTCCGCCATCCCGACCCCGCCCGTCGCGCTCGACCGCGAGTACGACCTCGAGTCCAAGTACACCCGCGAGGAGGGCCGGATCTACCTGTCCGGCGTGCAGGCGCTGGTGCGCCTGCCGCTGATGCAGCAGATGCGCGATCGCGCCGCCGGCGCCAACACCGCCGGCTTCATTTCCGGCTACCGCGGCTCGCCGCTGGGCGGCTTCGACCTCGAGCTGTGGCGCGCGCGCAAGCACCTCAAGGCCAGCGCCATCGAGTTCACCCCCGGCCTGAACGAGGACCTGGGCGCGACCATGGTCTGGGGCTCGCAGCAGACCAACCTGTTCCCGGGCGCGAAGTACGACGGCGTGTTCGCCATGTGGTACGGCAAGGGCCCGGGCGTGGACCGCTGCGGCGACGTGTTCAAGCACGGCAACGCCGCCGGCACCTCGGCGATGGGCGGCGTGCTGGCGCTGGCGGCCGACGACCACGCCTGCCGCTCGTCCACGCTGCCCCACGGCAGCGAAGGCGAGTTCGAGAGCGCGATGATGCCGGTGCTCAACCCGGCCGGCGTGCAGGACATCCTCGACATGGGCCTGCTGGGCTGGGCCATGAGCCGCTATACGGGCCGCTGGATCGGCTTCAAGACGATCGCGGAGACCGTGGAGTCCTCGGCCTCGGTGAACGTCAACCCGCACCAGCTCGACATCATCCTGCCGGGCGATTTCGAGCTGCCGCCGGGCGGCCTCAACATCCGCTGGCCGGACCCGCCGCTGGACCAGGAAATGCGCCTGCACCAGTACGCGGTGAAGGCCGCGCAGGCCTTCGCCCGCGCCAACCACATCGACAAGGTGGTGATCGATTCGCCCAAGGCGCGCCTGGGCATCGTCACCACCGGCAAGAGCTACCTAGACGTGCTGCAGGCGCTCGAGTACCTGGGCATCGACCGCAAGGTGGCCGAGGACATCGGCATCCGCGTCTACAAGGTGGGCATGACCTGGCCGCTGGAGCCGCTGGGCATCCGCGAGTTCGCGCGCGGGCTGGAGGACATCATCGTCGTCGAGGAGAAGCGCAGCTTCGTCGAGCGGCAGATGAAGGAGTACATGTACAACTGGGAGCACGGCCAGCGCCCGTCCATCGTCGGCAAGTACGACGAGCAGGAGAACTGGGTGCTGCCGAGCACCAACGAGCTCACCCCGGCGCGCATCGCCCGCGTCATCGCCGCGCGCGTGCAGCGCTTCTTCCAGTCCGAGGCGATGGACAACCGCCTCAAGTGGATCGCCGCCAAGGAGAAGGAGCTGGCCGCGCCGCGCGCCAACTTCCCGCGCGTGCCGCACTACTGCTCGGGCTGCCCGCACAACAGCTCCACCGTGGTGCCGGAAGGCTCGCGCGCGCTGGGCGGCATCGGTTGCCACTACATGGTGACCTGGATGGACCGCAAGACCGACACCTTCACCCACATGGGCGGCGAAGGCGTCACCTGGAGCGGCCAGGCGCCGTTCACCGAGGAGAAGCACGTCTTCCAGAACCTGGGCGACGGCACCTACTTCCACTCGGGCTCGCTGGCCGTCCGCCAGTCCATCGCCGCCAAGGTGAACATCACCTACAAGATCCTCTACAACGACGCCGTGGCCATGACCGGCGGCCAGCCGGTGGACGGCACGCTGACCGTGCCCGACATCGCCCACCAGGTGCGCAGCGAGGGCGTGCAGACCATCGTCGTGCTCAGCGACGACATCGAGAAGTGGTCGGACAAGTCGATCTTCCCGAACGGCGTGGAGTTCTTCGACCGCGCCGAGCTCGACGCGCAGCAAAAGCGCCTGCGCGAGGTGCCGGGCACCACGGTCATCATCTACGACCAGACCTGCGCGGCCGAGAAGCGCCGCCGCCGCAAGCGCGGCAAGATGCCGGACCCGGCCAAGCGCACGGCCATCAACTCGCTGGTCTGCGAGGGCTGCGGCGACTGCGGCGTGAAGTCGAACTGCGTTTCCGTGCTGCCCAAGGAAACCGAGTACGGCCGCAAGCGCGAGATCGACCAGAGCAACTGCAACAAGGACTTCAGCTGCGTGAAGGGCTTCTGCCCGAGCTTCGTCACCATCAAGGGCGGCGGGCTGCGCAAGCGCAAGGGCACGGGCAACAAGGAGCTGCTGGCCAACCTGCCCGAGCCGCAGTTCCGCTCCAACCTCGACCAGCCCTGGAACATCCTGATCACCGGCGTCGGCGGCACCGGCGTGGTGACGATTGGCGCCCTGCTGGGCATGGCCGCGCACCTCGAGCACAAGGGCGCGAGCGTGCTCGACCAGACCGGCCTGGCCCAGAAGGGCGGCGCCGTCACCACCCACGTGCGCGTGGCGAAGTCCCCGGCCGACATCCACGCCGTGCGCATCGCCGCCGGCGAGGCCGACCTGGTGCTGGGCTGCGACATGGTGGTGGTGAACGACTACTGGGCGCTGTCGAAGATCCGCGCCGACCGCACCGAGGTCGTCATCAACGACTACCAGGCCATGCCGGGCCCGTTCACCCGCATGCCGGACATGCAGTTCCCGGCGGCCGGCATCATCGAGGCCATCCGCACCGCGCTGGGCGGCCGCGAGCCGCTGCAGGTGGCGGCCACCGACATCGCCACGGCGCTGATGGGCGACGCCATCGCCACCAACCTGTTCATGCTGGGCGTGGCCTGGCAGCGCGGCCTGGTGCCGGTGTCGTTCGAGGCGCTGATGCGCGCGGTCGAGCTCAACGGCGCGGCCATCGAGATGAACAAGACGGCCTTCGCCTGGGGCCGCCTGGCGGCCATCAACCCGCAGGCGGTGCTGGAAGCCGCGGGCCTGGCCGAGGCGCCGTCCACGGATGTCATCGCCCTGCCGCTGGACGACGAGCGCCTGAGCAGCTCGCTCGACGAGATGATCGAGCGCCGCGTGAAGTTCCTCACCGACTACCAGGACAAGGCCTACGCCGGCCGCTACGTGGCCCTGGTGGACAAGGTGCGCCAGGCCGAGGCCCGCAAGGCGCCGGGCTCCACGAAGCTCACCGAGGCGGTGGCCCGCTACTACTTCAAGCTCATGGCCTACAAGGACGAGTACGAGGTGGCGCGCCTGTACACCTCGGGCGAGTTCAAGCGCCGCATCGAGCAGCAGTTCGAGGGCGACTACAAGATCCACTTCAACCTGGCCCCGCCGCTGCTCGCCAAGCGCGACGCCGACGGCCACCTGGTGAAGAAGGAGTTCGGGCCGTGGATGTTCACGGCGTTCAAGCTGCTGGCCAGGATGAAGGGCCTGCGCGGCACGGCGTTCGACCTCTTCGGCAAGACCGAAGAGCGCCGCATGGAGCGCCAGCTGATCGCCGATTACGCCAGGCAGGTGGACGCGCTGCTCGAGCGCCTCGACGGCGACAACGTGGCCCTGGCCACCGAGATCGCCTCGGTGCCGGAACACATCCGCGGCTACGGCCACGTCAAGGAAGCCCACTTCGCCAAGGCCAAGGCCCGCGAAGCCGAGCTGCTCGCCCGCTGGCACAACCCCGAGGCCACCCGCTCCGCCGCCTAAGCAGGAAACGGGGTCAGGTTCACTTCCGGCTCGAAGCCGGAAGTGAACCTGGCCCCGTTTCATTCAGGCTTGGCCGGCGGCGTCGAGCTGGTCCCAGAGGGCCGGATCCACGACGGGCAGGGCCTCCAGGGCAGGCCTGGCGAACAGGAAGCCCTGGAAGCGGCTGATGCCCATGTCGCGCAGCTCGCGGAATTCGCCGAGGGTTTCCACGCCCTCGGCCAGCACCTCGCAGCCCAGCGAGCGGCAGGTGGCGACGATGCCGCTGGTGATCGAGCGGCGCACGCGGTCGCCGTCGAGGCCGCGGATCAGGGCCATGTCGAGCTTGACCACGTCGGGCTGGAACTCGGCCAGCAGGTTCAGGCCGGCGTAGCCGGCGCCGAAGTCGTCGATGGCGGTCAGGAAGCCGCGCCCCTGGTAGTCCTGGATGATGCGCACCACGTGCGGCACGTCGCGGATCTTCTCCGATTCGGTGACCTCGAAGATCAGCTGGCGTGGATCGAAACCGCAGCGCTCGGCCGCGGCCAGGGTCAGCCGGATGCAGGTGGCCGGTTCATACACGGCGTTGGGCGCGAAATTGATCGACAGCCGCGTCTTCATGCCCAGGCGCGCGGCGGTGTCGATGGCGGCCACGCGGCAGGTCTGGTCGAAACGGTAGAGCAGCTCCGGGCGCACCCGCGCGATGACCTCGGCGGCGCCTTCGCCGTTCTCGCCGCGCACCAGCGCCTCGTAGGCGAAGATGCCGCGGGTGGCCACGTCGATGATGGGCTGGAAGGCCATGCGCACGCCGAAATCGAGCGTTTCGTCGCCGCGGCAGTTCACGCACGGGTGCGGGCTGGTGACCTCGCCGAAGAACTTCTTCAGGTACATCCCCGCACCTTCCCATGTCGCGCTGCGGGTGATTCTAGGGCATGGCCGGGCAAAGAAACGGGGCCAGGCCCACGTCCCGCCGGCGGCGGGAGGTGAACCTGACCCCGTTTCCTTGCTCTTCAGCGCTGGCGGATGGGGACGATGGTGAGTTCGACGCGGCGGTTCTCGGCGCGGCCGGCCTCGGTCTCGTTACTGGCCACCGGGTGCATCTCGCCGGCGCCGAACACCATCAGGCGCTGGCCGCTGATGCCGCGGCTGATCAGGTAGTTGGCCACCGCCTGGGCGCGCTGCTCGGACAGGCGCTGGTTGTAGGCCTCGCTGCCGATGCTGTCGGTGTGGCCGGCGACTTCGATCAGGGTCTGGTCGTACTCGCGCAGGGTGTCGGCCACGCGGTCGAGCACGGCGTAGGCGCGCTGGTTGAGCGTGCTGGAGTTGAAGGCGAAGGTGATCGCCTCGGGCATGTCGAGCGTGATGTTGTCGCCCTGGCGCACGACGTCGACGCCGGTGCCGGCCATGCGTTCGCGCAGCGCCCGCTCCTGGTTGTCCTGGTAGCGGCCGATGGCGCCGCCGGCCAGGCCACCAACGCCGGCGCCGACCAGGGCGCGCTGGCGCCGTTCGGTGGCGTCGTCGCCGCTGAGCAGGCCGGCGACCGCGCCGATGGTGGCGCCGATGATCGCGCCCTTCTGGGTGCGGCTCATGCCTTCGCGCTCGGCCTGCTCGTCGTCGCGCGGCGCCGACGAATAGCCGCCGGTGGTCTGGCAGCCCGCGAGCAGGGCGACGGAAACGGCGGTGGCCAGCAGCACGTGGTGGGTCTTGTTCTTCATGGCATTCCTCCTCGGGGGGTGGGTGGCTTGCCCGACCAAGGATGCGCCGGTCCCGTCGCCCTGCCCAGCCCGGCCGGAGTTTCCGTTCAGCTTCGGCGACGTCGCGCCGGAGGGCTCAGGCCGACGCCGCCTGGTTGTCGAGCACCAGCCGGGCCAGCCAGGGCTCGCCCTTTTCGGTGAGCTCGAGCGGGGTCATCTGCCAGCCGGTGAGCACCATGGCTTCGGCGATGGTGAATTCGAGCTGGGCCTTGGTGAACTTGCGTTCGCCGGCGATGACCGCCTCGAGCACCGCGCGGCCGGGCATGGGCGCCTCCATCTCGGCGGCCTTGGCGGCCTGTGCCGCGCCGGCATCGACGCCGCCGTGGCTGAGCAGCCACTCGATGCGGCGCTGGGCGTCGCTCTGCGCGTCGGCGCTGGCAGGCACCTCGGGCACGGCCGCGGCCAGGGATTTTTGCAGCGTGTTGAGCTGGCCCATCACCTTCATGCGCGCCAGGTTGGCGGCGTCGCGGGCGTGTTCGGCGTCCTCGACGTCCTGCTGCAGGCGCTCGCGGCTGGCGGCCAGTGCCGCCACGGCCTTCTCGAGCGCGTCGAGTTGCACCAGCCATTGCCCCGCCTGCGCGGGCGGATTGGCCAGGATGGCCTCGCGGAGGGCTTGGACGTGGGCGCGGGGGTCGCTCATCGCGACCGATTATAGGCGCCCGGCGGGCGGGCGCCAGCGGCCGGGGCTCAGCGGCCGGGGCCGACGTCGATGAAGCGCAGGAACTCGGCGCGGGTGCGCGCGTCCTCGCGGAAGCTGCCCAGCATCTTCGAGGTGACCATGCTCACGCCGCGCTTGTGGATGCCGCGGGTGGTCATGCACTCGTGCGCGCCCTCGACCACCACGCCCACGCCGCGCGGCTGCAGCACGTCCTGGATGCAGCGGGCGATCTGCGCGGTCATCTTCTCCTGCACCTGGAAGCGGCGCGCGTACGCTTCGACCACGCGCGCGAGCTTGCTGATGCCCACCACCTTGCCGGCCGGCAGGTAGCCGATGTGCGCCTTGCCGATGATCGGCGCCATGTGGTGCTCGCAGTGCGACTCGAACTCGATGTCGCGCAGCACGATCATCTCGTCGTAGCCCTCGACTTCCTCGAAGGTGCGCGCCAGGTATTCGCGCGGATCCTGGCGGTAGCCGGCGAACCAGTCGCCGTAGGCCTCCACCACGCGCCGCGGCGTGTCGAGCAGGCCTTCGCGCGAGGGATCCTCGCCGGCCCAGCGCAGCAGGGTGCGGACGGCATCCTCGGCCTCGGCCTTGGAAACGGGATTGCTCATGGACTGGCTCCTGGGATCAGGCCGCCATCGTAACCCCGGGGGGCGTCAGGGCCGCGTGGTGGTGGCGCGCCAGGCCAGCAGGCCGCCCAGGGCCACCATCAACGCCGCCAGCCAGAAGCTCGCGCCGGCCAGCGGCCCTCGCACCTCGTTGGCGGCGACGAAGGCCAGGGTCTGGGTGAACATCGTCGGGCCGGCGATGCCGGCGATGGAGTTGAGGCTGCCGATGGCACCCTGCAGGCGGCCCTGCTCCTGCGGCGAGACGCGCGCGGTCATCAGCGACTGCACCGCCGGGTTGGCCACCGCCCACAGCGCCGCCACCGGCATCGCCGCCCAGAACCAGTAGCCGCTGGGCGCGAGCGCATACATCGCAAAGCCGAGCGTGCCGGCCACGGCGCCGATCAGCACCGTGCGGCGGTCGCCGAAGGTGCGGGCGATGCGGCCCACCAGCCCGCCCTGCACGATCACCGTCAGTACGCCGACGATCAGCAGCGTCCAGCCCACCATCTCCAGGCCCCAGCCGAAGCGGTAGTCGGCGTAGAGCACGAAGGTGGTCGGATAGACCAGGTGCGCCAGCGCCATCAGGAAGCTCACGCCGGCCAGGCCGAACAGCTCGGGGTGGGCGCGCAGCATGCGCAGCGAACCCAGCGGGTTGGCGCGGCGCCATTCGAAGGGCGCGCGGCGCCCGGGCGGCAGCGATTCGGGCAGCACGAAGTAGCCGTAGCAGAAGTTGGCCGCGCACAGGCCCGCCGCCACCCAGAACGGCAGGTGCAGGTCCACCGCGCCCAGCCAGGCGCCCATCACCGGCGAGACGGTGAAGCCGATGCCGAAGGCCATGCCCAGCCGCCCGAAGGCGGCCGAGCGCTTTTCGGGCGGCGTCACGTCGGCGATGTAGGCGTTGGCGGTGCTGAAACTGGCCGAGGTGGCGCCCGAGAGCAGGCGCGCGATGAACAGCAGCGGCAGCGTTTCGGCCAGTGCCATGATCAGGAAGTCGATGGCCAGGCCGGCGTTGGAGACCAGGATCACCGGCCGGCGCCCGAAGCGGTCCGAAAGCGCGCCCTGGATCGGCTGGGCCAGGAACTGCATGGCCATGAAGCCGGTGGCGAACAGGCCGTGCCAGAGCGTGGCGTCGGCGATCTCGCCGCCGGTGACCTTCTTGAGCAGGTGCGGCAGCACCGGGATGATCAGGCCGAAGGCCATCACGTCCACCAGCACGGTGACGAAGATGAAGGCCAGGGCGGCGCGACGCACGGTGGGCGCGGCAGGATCGGGGGCGGCCAAGGGCGGCGGTCCTGTGGAGCGGGGCGCGCAGTCTAGCCGATGCCGGTGCGCGCTACGGTGCCAGCCAGCGGCCCTGCCAGCCGTCCGGGCCGCGCTCGAAGCGGGCGCGGCGGTGGCCGCTGGCCGCCAGCGACAGCCAGTCCAGGCGCGTGGCTTCGACCCGGGCCAGCACGAAGTGCGCGCGCGCCGCTTCCAGCGCGGCCGGGTTGGCCGGCGTGCCCAGGCCCGGCAGGCCGGCGTCCTCGGGCGCGTCCACGGCCGTGCCCGGCGGCAGCGGCACGGCATAGGTGCGGCGCGCCAGCGGGCGCATCGCGGCCCAGGTGGCGCGGGCCGCGTCGTCGTCGTGGTGCAGGCGCGCGCGGCCCTCGATGCGCAGCTGCTCGCCGTGGCCGAAGAACACCCAGGCCAGGCGCGGGTCGGCCGCCAGGGCCGCGAACTTCGGGCTGCGCCGGTCGGTGTGGAAGGCCAGCGTGCCGCTGGCCAAGTCGGCGGCGCGCAGCACCACGTAGCGCGCCTGCGGGCCCTCGTCGGTGGCGTTGGCCAGCACGCCCTGGTGGAAGGGATCGTGGCGGCCGAGGACGCCCGCGCGCAGGCGGGCCCAGGCGTGGGCGAAGACGTCGTCGAGGGTGTCGGGCATGGCCGTCATTGGCGCGCGCCGGGCGTGTGCGCGGCGCGAACGTTCACATCACGCGGCAGAACACGGCCTTGAGGTAACGGCTTTCCTTGACGTGCGCCATGAACGGATGGTCGCCGCCGGCGCCGGCCACCTTCAGCACCTGCACGGTGCGGCCGGCATAGAACGCCGCGCGGCGGACCATGTCGAGGAACTCCTCCTCGCTGACCAGGCCCGTGCACGAGCACGTGAGCAGGATGCCGCCCGGGCGGACCACCTGCATGGCCAGCTTGTTCATATCGTTGTACTTCTTCAGCGCCGGGATCACCTGGTCGCGGTCGCGGGTGAGCTTGGCCGGGTCGAGGATCACCACGTCCCACTGCTCGCCGCGCTGCTGGGCGTCGCGCAGGTAGGGGAAGAGGTCGGCCTGGGTGAACTTCACCTTGGCGTGGTTCAGGCGCGCGTTCTTCTCGGCGACCTCGAGGATCTCTTCGTCCAGGTCGATGCCCGTCACCTCGTCGGCGCCGCCGCGGGCCTTGGCATAGATGGCGAAGCCGCCCGAGTTGCAGCAGATGTCGAGCACGCGCTTGCCGGCGGTGAAGCGCGAGAGGAACTCGCGGTTGTCGCGCTGGTCGGCGAAGAAGCCGGTCTTGTGGCCGCTGCCGGGCGTGGCGCGGAACTTCAGGCCGTTCTCGGTGACGATGCTCGGCTCCGGCGCCGGCGGCGCGCGGAAGTCGAAGCTCTCCTGCTTCTGCACGTGCTCCTCGGCGAAGCTGTAGAAGCGGCAGCCGGGGAACTGCTCGCGCAGCGCGGCGTAGATCCATTCGCGGTGGCGGAAGGCGCCGGCCGAGAAGAACTCCACCACCAGCAGGTCGCCGTAGCGGTCGACCACCAGGCCCGAGAGGCCGTCGCCCTCGGAGTGCACCACGCGCCAGGCGTCTGTGTGCTCGTCCAGGCGCAGCACCTCGCGGCGCAGGGCGACCGCGTCGGCGATCTTGCGCAGGAAGAAGGCTTCGTCGATGGCCTCGTGGCGGTCCTCGGTGAGCACGCGCAGGGCGATGCGCGAGTGACCGTTGTAGAAGCCGCGGCCGACCCAGGTGCCGGTGTTGTCGACGATGTCCACCACCGCGCCCGGGCGCGGCTTGGCCTCGGGCTTCTCGACCATCTTCTGGAAGATCCAGGGGTGGTTGGAGCGGCGCTCGATCTTGAGCCGGACGACGGGCAGGGCGGGGCTGTTCATCGCCCCATTCTACCGGCGCCGGTTGCCGGTTTGACGCCGACCGGACGGCTTGTGTCAGACTCTGCGCCCCGAAGGGGAGTAGCTCCCGCCGCCGAGATCGTCATCACGGGCCCGGACCAACGTCCCCGGGCCCCGGTCCGGCGGGCAGGCCCGAGGCCTGCGAGCGAGACCTTCGTCCCTTCGGAGAACCGGCTTGGAAACCATCGGCACCCCACTCATGTGGACCGCGTTCACGGTCCTCGTCGTCGCCGCGCTCGCGGTCGACCTGCTCGTCCTGCGCCAGAACGGCCCGCACAAGGTCAGCACCCGCGAAGCGGTGATCTGGTCGCTCGCCTGGATCGCCCTGGCGATGGTCTTCAACCTCGGCCTGTGGTGGTACCTGTCCGAGCGCCTGCCGGGCGAGGAAGCCAACCGCATCGCGCTCGAGTTCCTCACCGGCTACCTGGTGGAGAAGGCGCTGGCGGTCGACAACATCTTCGTGTTCCTGATGCTGTTCACCTATTTCGCGGTGCCGGCGCAGTCGCAGCAGCGGGTGCTGATCCTGGGCGTGCTGGGCGCGATCGTGCTGCGCGGCATCCTGATCTTCGTGGGCGCGGCCCTGATCGCGCAGTTCCACTGGATCCTCTACCTGTTCGGCGTGTTCCTGCTGGTCACCGGCGCCAAGATGCTCTGGGCCGCCGGCCAGGAGCCGGACATGGACAAGAACCCGGTGCTGCGCTGGCTCACCGGGCGCTTCCCGATGGTGCGCCGCTACCACGGCGAGGCGCTGTGGATCGGCCAGGGCAGGCGCCGCAAGTACACGCCGCTGTTCATCGTGCTGGTGATGATCGCGGTCACCGACGTGATCTTCGCCGTCGACTCGATCCCGGCCATCTTCGCCATCACCACCGATCCCTTCATCGTGCTCACCTCGAACGTGTTCGCGGTGCTGGGCCTGCGCGCGCTGTACTTCCTGCTGGCCGGCGCGGCCGAGAAGTTCCACCTGCTGGCCTACGGCCTGGCGCTGGTGCTGATCTTCATCGGCGCCAAGATGCTGCTGGTGGACATCTACAAGATCCCGGTGGCGATCTCGCTGGGCGTCGTGGCCGCCACCATCGCCACCTCGATGGTGATGAGCCTGTGGGTGAAGCCGCGCCCGCCCAAGGACGTGCTGCCCGGCGCCTGAGCCGGGCCTTGCGGGGACGGGCGCCGGCCCCCACCTCGGGATGATGGACAGCGACCGCCTGCAACATGCCGAGGCCGTGCGCGGCCACTTCCGCCGGGCCCTGCTGGCCTCGATGGCGTTCGTGGCCCTGCTCGGCGCGATCTTCCACGCCGGGGCCTGGCTGGGCGACCTGCGTTTCCTGGCCCTGGTGCCGCTCGAGCCAGCCGGCCTGGTGGGCATCCTCACCGCGCCGCTGCTGCACGGCTCGGCCGGGCACTGGCTGGCCAATTCGGTGGCCCTGCTGATCCTGGGCTCGCTGCTGGGCACGGTGTATCCGCGCGCCGCGCTGCGGGCGCTGCCGGTGCTGTGGCTGGTGTCGGGCCTGGTCACCTGGCTGATCGGCCGGCCCTCGTTCCATATCGGCGCCAGCGGCCTGACCCACGGGCTGATGTTCCTGCTGTTGTTCCTGGGCCTGCTGCGCCGTGACAAGGCCGCCATCGCCGCGGCGCTGATCGCCTTCTTCTTCTACGGCGGCATGGTGCTGACGGTGCTGCCGCGCGAGCCGGGCGTGTCCTGGGAATACCACCTGGGCGGCGCGCTGGCGGGCATCCTCGCGGCCTTCGTCTGGCGCCGGGCCGACCCGGAGCCGCCGCGCAAGCGCTACAGCTGGGAGGAGGAGGACGACGAGCCCCTGCCTGGCGATGAGGACGGCGAGTTCGCCATGCCGCGCCCGGACGACGTGCCCGTGCTCTGGGAGCGCCCGCCGGAACCCCGCGGCACCGTCCTGACCTTCCGCCGCCCCACCGACGAGTAAGGAAACGGCCTCGGGTTCACTTCCGTTTTCACGAATGTGAACCCGACCCCGTTTCTTTGTCCCCATGGCGCTTGCGCGCGCGTGGTTGCAGTGAAAGGCTGGGGAAAACCAGGCCGTCGCCACGGGGGGCGAAACAGGCAGATGGAGTGGACCTTCGACATCCGGTCGGGGCTGCTGGTGGGTGCCGTGCTCACCCTGTTGGTGGGCGTGCTGCTGGCCGTGGTCGCGCGGGCGATGCCGGTGGCGATGCGCCCGGCGCTCACCTGGTGGGTGGCCGCCACGCTGCTGCAGCCGACCGGCTTCGTGCTGCTGACGCAGCGCGGCCAGCTGCCGGAGTGGCTGACGATCGTGGTGGCCAATGCCTGCATCGCGCTGGCCTTCGCCGCGTACGCGGTGGCGCTTCGGCGCTTCTTCCACCTGCGGGTGCGGCCGCTGGTGCTCGCGCTGATGGTGCTGCTGGCCATCGCCATCTCGGCCTGGTGGGGCCTGGCGCAGCCCGACCTGACGCGGCGGCTGATCGCGATTTCGCTGGTGCTGGCCTGGATGCTGGGCTACAGCGCCTGGACGGTCTATCGCAGCCCGGAGGCCGCCGGGCCGGTGCGCCACGTGGCCGGCGGCGCCTTCGCCTTCGCGGCGGCCGTGATGGCCTACCGCGCCGGCGTACTGGTGGTGGACCCCAGCCAGGTGCTGACCGTCTTCCAGCTCACCCACGTGCAGCTGCTGACCTACGCGGTCGGCAGCATCCTGCCCGTGGTGGCGACGCTGGGTTTCCTGCTGCTGTGCACCGAGCACAGCCAGCGCGAGCTCGAGCGCGCGGCGCGCATGGACTTCCTCACCGGCGTGTACAACCGGCGCGCGATCGAGGAGCTGGGCACGCGGGCGATCGCCGCGGCGCGCCGGCACGGCATGCCGCTGTCGCTGCTGGTGGTGGACCTGGACCACTTCAAGCGCATCAACGACGAGCTGGGCCACGCCGCCGGCGACCTGGCGCTGGTGCGGGCGGTGGCGCGCATCCGCGAGTCGCTGCGCGCCGAGGACCTGCCGGGGCGGCTGGGCGGCGAAGAGTTCATCGTGCTGATGCCCAACACCGACGGCGCCAGCGCGGCGGCCGCGGCCGAACGCATCCGCGAGTCCTTCTCCGGCCAGCCGCTCGAGCTCGACGGGCAGCGGCGGGCGGTGACGCTGTCGATCGGCGTGGCGGTGCTGGCACCCGCCGACCGGCACTTCTCGCAGCTGCTCCAGCGCGCCGACCGCGCCATGTACGCCGCCAAGCACGCCGGCCGCGACCTGGTGATGTCCGACCCCATGAGTGGCTGGGAGTCTTGACGCCGTTTGCCGGGACGCCGTGGTAGCTTGCCGGCTCCTTCCGGAGCCTGCCCATGAAGCGTGTCGTCGCCCTGCTTGCCCTGTCCCTGCTGGTGGCCTGTGGCCGGGAGGGCGCGCCGCCGCCGGAGGGCGTGGCGCCTGCAGCGGGCGGACTGGCGGGGGGCGAACGCCGCATCGAGGCCGACGTGGCCTTCCTGGCCGACGACCTGCTCGAGGGTCGCGCCGCCGGCACCCGCGGCTACGACCTGGCCGCGCTGTACGTGGCCAACCGATTCCGCGCGCTGGGCCTGCAGCCAGCCGGCGACGCCGGCAGCTACTTCCAGGCCGTGCCGCTGCTCGAGGGTCGCCGCCAGCGCGAAGGCGCCGCCTTCGTCGTGCGCCGGGGCGGCAGTGACCTTCGCTTCGCTTTCCAGGACGACTTCCTGCCGGGCATCAACTTCAACGCCGGCAGCCACGCCGTGACCGCGCCGATGGTCTTCGTCGGCCAGGCCGTGCACGCGCCCGAGCTCGACCACGACGATTTCGCCGGCGTGGACGTCGCCGGCAAGATCGCTGTGTACTTCTCCGGCGCGCCCTCGGGATTCCCGGACACCCAGCGCGCCTTCCACGCCTCCGGCCGGCAGAAGATGGAAGCGCTGGCCGCGCGCGGCGCGGTCGGTGCCGTGAGCCTGGGCAACCCGGTGGACGAGGCCAAGTACCCGTGGGCGCGCGGCGCCCGCAACTGGCAGATGCCGGGCATGCGCCTGCTCGACGAAGACGGCGCGCCGATCGACGCCTACCCGGGCATCCGCGCCACCGCCAGCCTGGGCGTTCATGCGGCGCGCAAACTGTTCGAGGGCGCGGAAATGGATGCGGACGAAGTATTCGCCCGGCGCGAGTCGGGCACGCTCCGGGCCTTCGACCTGCCGGGCCAGGCCACGCTCTCGGGTTCGACGGCGCTGTCGCGCCTCGAGAGCAGCAACGTCGTCGGCCTGCTGCCCGGCAGCGACCCGGCGCTGGCGGCCGAGCACGTGGTGTTCACCGCCCACCTCGACCACGTCGGCATCGGCGCCGAGGTCGATGGCGACGGTATCTACAACGGCGCCTTCGACAACGCCCTGGGCACGGCGGTGATGCTCGAGGCCGCCAACGAGCTGCTGGCCGGCCCGGCGCCGCGGCGCTCGATGCTGTTCGTGGCGGTCACGGCCGAGGAGCGCGGCCTGCTGGGCGCCGAGTATTTCGCCACGCGCCCGACGGTGCCGGGCCCGCTGGTGGCCAACATCAACATGGACATGCCGGTGTTCCTGGCCGACGTCACCGACGTGGTGCCGATCGGCGTGGAGCACAGCACCCTCGAGGCCGACGTGCAGGCCGCCGCGGCCGGGCTGGGCATCGGCCTGACGCCCGACCCCAAGCCCGAGGAGGTGGTGTTCGTGCGCTCAGACCAGTACGCCTTCGTGCGCCAGGGCATCCCGGCCGTCTACCTCGACGCCGGCATCAAGGCGCGCTCGCCGGACGTGGACGCGCTGGCGCTGTACGAGGATTTCCTCACCGGCCACTACCACCAGCCCAGCGACGAAGCCTCGCTGCCGATCCACTACCCGAGCGCGGCGCGACTGGCGAGACTCAACGCCGCGATCGGGCGGCGCGTCGGCGACGCCGACGCGCGCCCGACGTGGAAGGACGGCGATTTCTTCGGCCGCACCTTCGGCCAGCCGTCGCCGTGAGTTCGCGGCTCTCTCCCCGCCAGGCGGGCCTGCTGTTCGCGGTGATCATGTCGCTGCTGATGGCCGGCATCATGTCCGGCATCATCACGGCGGTGAACCGCGGCGTCGGCGCGGGCTACCTGCTCGCCTGGGGGCGCAGCTTCGCCATCGCCTGGCCGATCGCCTTCCCGCTGATCCTGGTGCTCGCGCCGCGCGTGCGCGCCTTCGTCGAGTACCTCGGCCGCCGCTGACAAGAAGGGGACGGGTGCATTTTCCGCCCGAGGCCCCGGGGCCGGCATGCTCGTCCGGCGGAAAATGCACCCGTCCCCTAGGCCAGGTGGCCGAGCGGCAGGCCGCGCGGCGGCTTGACGGTGCGCAGCACGAAGCTCGAGTTCACGTCGGCCACGCCGCTGGCGTTGAGCAGGTGGTCGAGCAGGAAGCGCGAGAAGTGCTCCAGGTCCTGCACGACCACGTGCAGCAGGTAGTCCATTTCGCCGGTGAGTGCGTGGCAGGCCACCACCTCGTCCCAGCGGTTCACCCGCGCGGTGAAGGTGGCCACCGCGTCGGCCTCGTGGCGCGCCAGCTGCACCCTCACGAAGGCCTGCAGGCCCAGGCCCACGCGGGCCGGGTCGATCAGCGCCGCGTAGCCGGCCAGCACCCCCGCCTGTTCCAGCCGCTGCACGCGGCGCAGGCAGGCCGAGGGCGAGAGCTTCACCCGCTCGGCCAGGTCGGCATTGCTCAGCCTGCCCTCGCGCTGGAGTTCGGTCAGGATGGCCAGGTCGGTGCGGTCGAGCTTCGGTTGGTCCATTTTCTGCGACCTGTTCGCTTTCAGACGAAATTATGTTGCGCCTGTTCAGCCATTTCGCGCAACTACGCAAGCCGATTGCGCCCACCCGGCGCTAGACTGGTGCGCAAGGTACGGAGGTCCGGATGCAACAGCCCAAGCGCGTCGAACACCAGCTCACCGACAAAGGCTACGTGCCGGTCTACACCACGGCCGTGGTCGAGCAGCCCTGGGGCGATTACACGGCCACCGACCACGAGGTCTGGGCCACGCTGTTCAAGCGCCAGCGCGAAATCCTGCCCGGCCGCGCCAGCCGCGAGTTCCTGGCCCAGCAGGAAGCGATGGGCATGTCGCCCGACCGCATCCCGAAGTTCGACGAGCTCAACCGCTCGCTGCGCAAGGCCACCGGCTGGGAGCTGATCGGCGTCGAGGGCCTGCTGCCCGAGCTCACCTTCTTCGAGCACCTGGCCAACCGGCGCTTCCCGGTGACCTGGTGGATCCGCAAGCCCGAGCAGCTCGACTACCTCAGCGAGCCCGACCTGTTCCACGACCTGTTCGGCCACGTGCCGCTGCTGATGAACCCGGTGTTCGCCGACTACATGGCCGCCTACGGCCGCGGCGGCGTCAAGGCGCACGGCATCGGCGCCGAGGCGCTGGTGAACCTGACGCGCCTGTACTGGTACACGGTGGAATTCGGCCTGATCCGGGAGGACGACGGCCTGCGCATCTACGGCAGCGGCATCGTCAGCTCCAAGGGCGAGTCGATCCACTGCCTGGAATCGGCCGCGCCCAACCGCATCGGCTTCGACCTCGAGCGCATCATGCGCACGCGCTACCGCATCGACACCTACCAGAAGACCTACTTCGTCATCGACAGCTACGAGCAGCTGATGGAAGCAACCGCGCCGGACTTCACGCCGATCTACGCCCGGCTGGCCGCGCTGCCCTCGTTCCCGGCCGGCAGCGTGCAGCCGGGCGATCAGGTGTTCAACCGCGGCACGGGCGAAGGCTGGCTGGACGACGGCGACGTCTGACGCGGCGGCGCCGGGCGGCCGTACTTGCGGCCCAGCCACCAGGCCGCGACCACCGAACCGGCCAACGGCGTGAACCAGGCGAAATGCTGCAGCAGCTGCGGATCCACGCCCGGCAGCAGGCCGCGCAGGCCGATGCCGAAGAAGGCGATGTGGGTGGCCACGCCGTTGCCGATCATCGCGCCGTAGTGCTCCTTGAGCCACCACTTGGGGTCGGTGGCCGAACGTCGCCAGCCGCGCAGCGCGCCGACGCCGGCGAGCACGCCGACGCCGCCGAACACCTGCAGCAGCACCGCGCCGGTCTGCACGCCCAGCGCGATGATCGCCAGGCCGCTGCCGGCGGTGAGCGCGGTGGCGAACCAGGTCATCGGCCCGAAGAACGCGCGGCGGTCGCGCCGGTCGCGGATGGCGCGCCAGGCCGCCCAGGTGGCGTTGCCCACCAGCACCAGCAGGTAGGTCAGGAACAGCGCGCCCACCGGCTGGCCGCGCGCGGTCACCTGCAGCACCAGCGGGATGCCGGTGAGCACGATGGCCAGCATCGCCAGCAGGTAGGCCTGGCCGACCCGGCGATGCAGGGGCGTGCCCTTCTTCGCCAGGCCGGCGGTCCAGAACGTGGCCAGGGCCACCGTGCCGGCGGCGATGTGCAGGGTCAGCGGCAGCTTGCTCAGGTCCATGCGGGTCCTCCTTCGTAGGCCGCCAGTCTGGTCGCCGGGCGCATGGCGCTCAGGTGCCGGCGGTCACCGGATCCGGGTGCCGGAAGTCACTTTGTTCGCGCCCGGGCTTGAGCGCGCCGCCGGCGCGGCCCAAGCTGGCGCCATGAGTACCCGCCTGCAAGCCTGGCTCTCGCCGCTGTCCTTCGCCGCCTACCTGGCCTGGGGCGCGATCGGCTGGGAGCTGCTGTTCACCACGCCCGGCGCGCCGGCCTGGCTGGGCGCGCCGGCGCCCACCTGGCTGCTGGCGGGGCTGCACCTGGCTTTCCTGGCGCTGTTCGTGTCGGTGATCGGCGGCCGCGCGGCCGACGCCCCCTGGCTGCGTACGCGCGTGCTGCTGCAGTTCGCCGTCGCCTTCGCGCTGATGATGTTCGCGCGCAGCAGCACCCTGCCCATCCTGCTGATCCTGTGCGTGGTGCTGGCGGTGCACGTGTTCCGGCCGCGCGCGGCCGTGCTGGTGGTGCTGGCGGCGAACGTGGCGATGTACCTGGTCTACAGCGAGGTCTGGCAGTTCCGCAATGCGCTGGTCAGCACGCTGATGCACATGAGCTTCCAGGGCTTCGCCGGCCTCACCGCCTGGTTTGGCCTGAGTGCCGAGCGCGCGCGCGACCAGCTGGCCGCGGCCAACGCCGAGCTGCTGGCCACGCGCTCGCTGCTGGCCGAGAGCGCGCGCGACGGCGAGCGCCTGCGCTTGTCGCGCGAGTTGCACGACGTGGCCGGGCACAAGCTCACCGCGCTCAAGCTCAACCTCGCCGCGCTGGCGCGCGACCCGCGCTTCGCCGACGAGGCGCCGGTGGCGCTGTGCGCGCGCCTGGCCGACGAGCTGCTGGCCGACATCCGCGGCGTGGTGCAGCAGATGCGCGGCGACGAGGGCCTTGAGCTGGCGCCGGCGATCACCGCACTGGCATCGCCCTTCCCGCGGCCGCGCCTGCACCTGCAGATCGACGAGGACGCGCGCGTGGGTTCGCTGGCCCAGGCCGAAGCGCTGCTGCGCACCGTGCAGGAAGGCCTGACCAATGCCGCGCGGCATTCCCAGGCCGGCAACCTGTGGGTGGTGCTGCGGCGCGAAGCCGGCGGCCTGCGCCTGGACATCCGCGACGACGGCCGCGGCCGCGGCGAGCTCAAACCCGGCAACGGCCTGGGCGGCATGCGCGAACGGCTCGAGGCCGCCGGCGGCGGCCTGGACGTGCGCCGCACCGACACCGGCGGCGTGCACCTGCAGGCCTGGCTGCCGGAGGCGGCATGAGCGCGACGCCGATCCGCGTGGCCCTGGCCGACGACCAGGCCCTGGTGCGCAGCGGCCTGACCGCCCTGCTCGCCGGTTTCCCGAACCTGGCGCTGGTGGCGCAGGCGGGCGACGGCCAGGCCCTGCTCGACGCGCTGGCCGGGACGCCAGCCGACGTGATCCTCTCGGACATCCGCATGCCCGGCCTCGATGGCTTCGGCCTGGTGCGCGCGCTGCGCGCCCGCGGCGACGCCACGCCGGTGGTGCTGCTGACCACCTTCGACGACGAAAGCCTGCCGCTGGCCGCGGCCGAAGCCGGTGCCCAGGGTTTCCTGCTCAAGGACGCCTCGCCCGAAGACCTCGCCGAGGCGATCAACCGCGTCGCCGCCGGCGAAACCCTGCTGGCGCCAGTGCCCACCGACCCGGTGCGCGCACGCTACGCCTACCGCGACCAGAGCGAGCCCACCGACACCTTCAACGAGCGCGAGGTGGCGATCCTGCGCCTGATCGCCGGCGGCTATTCGAACAAGGAGATCGCGCGCGCGGTCTTCCTGTCGGAAGGCACGGTGAAGAACTACGTTTCCGACATCCTCGACAAGCTCGGCACCCGCGACCGCACCCGCGCCGTGCTCAAGGCCATCACCTTGAGGATCATCTGAACCAGCGCGCTCAAAGCAGGGCGACGCTGGCGGCGGTGGCGCCGACCATGACCGCCAGGCCCAGGCCCACGCGCCATCCGTAGCCCGCGCCACCGCTGAGGAAGGCCACGACCGTCTTGGCCAGCGCGCTGGCCGCCAGCAGGCCCACCACCGCCCAGCGCGCCTGCTGCGCGTCGAAGGTGCCCGACTGCCAGAGCTTGGCGACGGTGGCCGCCGCCGCGTGCAGTTCGGCCAGGGCCGCCACCACCGCGGCCACCATCGCGCCGCGCGGGCCCAGCCAGGCATTGAGCGCGGCCGCGGTGAACAGCACCACGGTGATGATCACGGCGAAGGCGAGGGCGTGCCGGAAGCGGAACATGCGGCTCTCGGACGTGGGTGGCGGCACGCCGTCGCCGTCGCGGCGCAGGCCCAGCAGGCCACCCGCCAGCAGCACGCCGCAGGCCACCGCCAGCTCGGCGCCCAGCCGCGGCAGCAGGCCGGGCGACACCGCCAGCAGCACCGGCACGAACAGGCTCACCGAGGCCAGGTTGGCCAGCAGCGCGGCGCCCACGGCGGCCGAACGCAATGCGGGCGCATCGCGCACGCGCTGGCCGAAGCCCGCCACGGCGGCCGTGGACGAGACATAGCCGGCGAAGAAACCGGCCACCGCCAGGCCCCAGCGGTTGCCGACCAGGCGCAGGGCAACGTGGCCGGCGGCGCTGATCGCCATCACCAGCACCACCAGCAGCCACAGCACCTTGGGATTGAAGACCTCGTAGGGTCCGATGGCGCGGTCGGGCAGCAGCGGCAGCACCACCAGGGCCGAGGCCAGCAGCACCAGGCCGTCGCGCACCTCGGCCTCGCTCACCCGCTCGCGCGCCAGCCGGTGCAGCGGCGCCTTGAGGTAGACCAGGGCGGCCACCACCACGCCCAATCCGCCAGCCAGCGGCGGCAGGCCCACGGCCAGGCCACCGAGCAGGCAGGTGAGCAACAGGGTGATTTCGCCGGTCAGGCCCGGATCCTCGGCCTGGCTCTGGCGGTAGCTCATGGCGGCGAACACGCCCACCAGGGCCAGCACCACGGCGAAGGCCACCGGGTCGAGCCACAGCGCCACCGTGCCGGCCAGCGCCGCCAGGGCGTGGGTGCGCAGGCCGGCCGAAGTGGGCCGCTCCGGATGGCGGCGCTCGCGCACCGCGCCCACCAGCAGGCCCACGCCCAGGGCCGTGCCCAGGGGCAGCAGGGGCAGCGATTCCATGCTCAGCGGCGCCATGCCTGATTGTGGCGCCAACCGGGCCCGCGCTTGCAAGCCCGGCCGGGTCGGGGACAATGCCCAGGTCCGTCGCCACCCGCTGGAGCGCCATGAAGCCGATTTCCCTCACCCGCTACCTGATCCAGGAGCAGCACGCCGGCCGCATCAACGCCGACCTGCGCCTGCTGATCGAGGTCGTGGCCCGTGCCTGCAAGTCCATCTCCATCGCCATCGGCAAGGGGGCGCTTGGTGGCGTGTTGGGCGATGCCGGCACCGGCAACATCCAGGGCGAGGCGCAGAAGAAGCTCGACGTGCTCAGCAACGACATCCTGCTCGAGGCCAACGCCTGGGGCGGCCACCTGGCCGGCCTGGCCTCGGAGGAGATGGACCACAGCCAGCCCATCCCCGACGCGTTCCAGCGCGGCAACTACCTGCTGCTGTTCGATCCGCTCGACGGCAGCTCGAACATCGACGTCAACATCTCGGTGGGCACCATATTCTCGGTGCTGCGCTGCCCCGACGGCGTCACCGCGCCGGGCGACGAGCACTTCCTGCAGCCGGGCACGGCGCAGGTCTGCGCCGGCTACACCACCTACGGCCCCAGCACCCAGCTGGTGCTGACCGTGGGCCACGGCACGCACGTGTTCACCATGGACCGCGAGGTGGGCAGCTTCATGCTCACCCAGCGCGACGTGCAGATCCCGGCCGACACCAAGGAATTCGCGGTCAACATGTCCAACCAGCGCTTCTGGGAGACCCCGATGCAGCGCTACGTGGGCGACCTGCTGGCCGGCAAGGAAGGCCCGCGCGGCAAGGACTTCAACATGCGCTGGGTGGCCTCGATGGTGGCCGACGTGCACCGCATCATCACCCGCGGCGGCATCTTCAGCTATCCGCTCGACGCCAAGTGCCGCGACAAGGGCGGCAAGCTGCGCCTGATGTACGAGGCCAACCCGATGGCCTTCATCATCGAGCAGGCCGGCGGCGCCGCCAGCACCGGCCGGCAGCGCATGCTCGACGTGCAGCCGACCGGCCTGCACCAGCGCGTGCCGGTCTTCCTGGGCTCGCGCAACGAAGTGGCCGAGGCGGTGCGCTACCACCAGCAGTTCGACCAGGGCGGCTGATGGCCAGCGACGACCTGATCGAGGTCTACGACGATGCCGTGCCGGCCGAGGCCTGCGCGGCGATCCTGCGGCGCTTCGAGGCCAGCGGCCAGGACCAGCCGGGCCTGGTCGGCGGCGGCCTGTTCCCCGAGCTCAAGCACAGCCGCGACATCAGCATCAGCGGCCAGGAGCCCTGGCGCGACGTCGAGGCCGCGCTGACCCAGGCGGTGCTGGCGGGCCTGGCGAAGTACGTGCGCCGCTATCCGTACACGCTGATCGCGCCGCTGATGCTCGAGCACGGCCCGCCGGGCCAGCGCCGCCGGCTCGACGCCGACAGCCTGGCCACGCTCGACGATGCCGCGCTCGACGGCATCATCAAGACGATCTTCCGGCCGGGCCGCATCAACCTGCAGCGTTACCGCGCCGGCGAGGGCGGCTACCCCTACTGGCACTGCGAGCTCTACCCGCGCGACCCGGGCTGCGACACGCTGCACCGGCACCTGCTGTGGACGATCTACCTCAACGACGGCTTCGGCGCGGGTGAAACCGAGTTCTTCCACCAGCAGCGCAAGGTGGCGCCACGCACCGGCAGCCTGCTGATCGCGCCGGCCGCGTTCACCCACACCCACCGCGGCAACCGCCCGGAAGGCGGCGACAAGTACATCGCCACCAGCTGGGTGCTGTTCAACCGCGCCGAGCAGATCTTCGGAAAGCCGGCGGCATGATCGACGCCGGCGCCTGGTGGCCCGAGCTCAAGCCCTGGCTGGTCGGCACCTGGGTGCTTTACATCGTGGTGCTGGCGGGCTGGATCGTGCTGCAGAAGCGCGAGCCCATCGCCACGCTCAGCTGGCTGCTCTCGCTGGCCTTCCTGCCGGTGGTGGGCCTGGTGGTCTACCACTTCCTCGGGCCGCAGCGGATCGTGCGCCAGCGCCGGCGCCGGCACCTCTCGCGCGACCGCATCGGCGAGGCGCTGCCGCCCGACCTGCACGCCAGCGACGACGCCGCCACCGTGGCCCGGCTGGCGCAACAGGCCACTGGCTTCGCGCCCTGCTCGGCGTCCGACGCGCGCCTGCTGGTGGGCGGCGCGGCCACCTTCGACGCGCTGCTCGAGGCCATCGCCGGCGCCACGCACCACGTGCACGTGGAGTACTACATCTTCGAGCCCGACCACACCGGCACGCGCGTGCGTGACGCACTGGCGGCCAGGGCGCGCGAGGGCGTGCGGGTGAGGGTGCTGCTCGACGCGCTGGGTTCGTCGCGGCTGGGCCGCGGCTTCCTGGCGCCGCTGCGCGAGGCCGGCGTCGAGCTGGCCTGGTTCCACCCGGCGCGGCTGCGCTGGTTTTGGCGGCCGCGCATCAACCTGCGCAACCACCGCAAGATCGTCGTGGTCGACGGCGCCATCGCCTTCACCGGCGGGATCAACGTCACCGACGACGAGAACGAGGCGATCAACCCGCACGCCTACCACGACCTGCACCTGCGGCTCGAAGGCGCGATCGTGCGCTGGCTGCAGCTGGCCTTCCTGGAGGACTGGCACTACGCCACCGGCACCGCGCTGCGCGACGCGCGCCTGTGGCCCGAGCCGCCGCCGGGCAAGCTGGTGGCGCAGGCGCTGCCAGCCGGGCCGGATTCGCCCTGGGAGCCGATCCACCGGGTGAAGGTGGAGGCCATCCACCAGGCCAACCACCGCGTCTGGCTGGTGACGCCGTACTTCGTGCCGGGCGAGGCCGCGCGCATGGCGCTGACCTCGGCGGCGCTGCGCGGCCTGGACGTGCGGGTGGTGCTTCCGGCGCGCAGCGACTCGCTGCTGGTCAGCGCCGCGGCGCGCTCGTACTACGACGAGCTGCTGGCCGCCGGCGTGCGGGTGTTCGAGTACCAGCCACGCATGCTGCACACCAAGGCGCTGCTGGTCGACGACGACTCATGCATCATCGGCAGCGCGAACTTCGACCACCGCAGCTTCCGGCTCAACTTCGAGCTCAGCGTGGCCCTGCACGACGCCGGCGTGGCGCGCGGCCTGCAGGCGGAGATCGAAGAGAGCCTGCGGCACTGCCGCGAGGTGAGAGGCGACGACGCGCCCGGCCCGGCCTGGCGGCGCCTGGGCGACGCCTGCGCACGCCTGCTCTCGCCCCTGCTCTGACGCCCCCCGGCTGGACAGCCCGCTGGCTTGGGCTACACTCCGGCCAAACCCGCGAGGTGTCCCATGTACTGGCTTTACCTGCTCGGATCGATCGCTTCCCTCGGCCTGGCGATGCACCGCTCGATGCCCACCCTGGGCGTGCTGGTGCTGCTGGCCGGCTCGCTGGCCCTGCTGGTGGCTTTCCTGCTGGGCTGGCTCAATTCCCGCATCAGTTCCAGCTCGCGCGACGCCGCGCACATCATGAGCGCCGAGGAACTTCGCCAGCTGCGCGAGCAGGCCGAGGCCCGCAAGGCCGCCGCCCGCGGCGAAACCCCCGAAAACCCCTGACGGAGGACGCGACATGAACCTGATCATCTTCCTTGCCATCGGCGCACTCGCCGGCTGGCTGGCCGGCATCGTGATGAAGGGCCGCGGCTTCGGGCTGCTCATCAACATGGTGGTGGGCGTGCTGGGCGCGTTCTTCGGCGGCTGGCTGCTGCCCAAGTTCGGGGTGAGCATCGGCGGCGAGTTCGGTGGTTTCCTCACCGCCTTCATCGGCGCGGTGATCCTGCTGGCCCTGATCGGACTGGTGAAGAAGGCCTGATCAGGCGGGACGCGCGCCGCCTCGCGGCGTGCCGCGCCGGCAGGCGTCGGAGCAGTACCGCACGTTCTCCCAGTCGCGCTCCCACTTCTTGCGCCACTGGAAGGGCCGCGCGCACACCGGGCAGATCTTTTCGGGTCGCGCCGCGCCGCGCCGGCCGCGCTCAGCCGGCATCGGTGGCCACGCGGTTGCGGCCGGCGCGCTTGGCCGCGTAGAGCGCCGCATCGGCGCGGCGCAGCAGGCTGTCGGGCTCGGCCTGTACTTCCGGTACGGCGCCGGCGACGCCGATGCTCACGGTCATGCCGGCATCGCTGGCGGCGATCGCCAGGCGGATGGCCTCGGCGCGGCGCGTGGCCTCCGACAGGTGCACGCCAGGCAGCAGCAGGGCGAACTCCTCGCCGCCGTAGCGCGCCAGCAGCTCACGCTGCGGATCGTGCTGGCGCGCCAGGCGCTGGGCGATGCCGCGCAGCTGCACGTCGCCCTCGAGATGGCCGTGCGCGTCGTTGTAGGCCTTGAAGTGGTCCACGTCGATCATCAGCACGCTCAGCGGCCGGCGCTGGTCCAGGCAGCGGTACCACTCGCGGCGCAGGCCATTCTCCAGCGCGCGGCGGTTCGACACGCCGGTTAGGGCGTCCTCGGTGGCCATCTCGGCCAGGCGCCGGTTGGCGTCCTCGAGTTCATGCGTGCGCTCGGCGATGCGCGCCTCCAGGCGGCGGTTGTCGGCCATGAAACGCTCGGTGCGCAGGCGCACGCCCCATAGCGCCGCCAGCACGCCGGCGCCCAGCATCGCCATCAGGCCCAGTGCCCGCACCCACCACTGCTCGTGCCAGCGCGGCAGCACGCGGAACCGGTAGGTCATGGCGGCCGGCTGGCGGCCGGTGCCGGTGCGCGCCTGCACTTCGAGCGCGTAGTCGCCGGCGGGCAGGGCGCGGATGAACAGGTCGCGGTCGGCCCATTCGCTCCAGCCCGGCGTGACGCCGTGCAGCAGGTAGCGGAACTCGGCCCCGCTCTCCATGCTCACCATCGCGAAGCGCAGGCTCAGGCTGTGGCCGGCCGGCACGGTGACCGGATGCTCGGCATCCGAACGGGTCGGCAGCGGGTGCTGCTTGCCCTGTTCGTCGCGCGCGGTCACCAGCTCCATGCCCAGCTGCAGCGGATGCGGTTCGGCCTGCGATTCGGCCGGGTCGTACTGCAGCAGGCCGGTCCAGGTGGCGATGCGCAGCACGCCGTCGCGGCCCACGCGCAGGTAGGAATAGCCGCCGAGGCCACGGCCGCCCGGGTACAGCGGCTGCCACTCCTGTGCGCCTGGCGCGCGGTGCCAGAGCTCCCGCGAGGTGTAGGCATAGTCACCGAGCGGTGTTTGCTCGATCGCCAGTTCGTTGGGACGCTCGACCAGGGTCGCGGGTGGCGCGAGGTCGGGCACGAAGGCATCGCCCTCGAGCCGGAAACTGCGATCGCCGCTGGTGGCGTGGATCCGGTCCTCGAAGCGCAGCACGCTGGTGCCGAACTGCTGGTTCACCACCAGTCCCCGGGCGTCGTCGTAGCTGCGGCGGCCGAGCACCTCGCCGGTGTCGAGGTCGATGCGCCAGCGCTGCACCGGGCCTCGGGTGTCGCCCATCCACAGCTCGCCTTCGGCCGATTCCTCGATGCCCGACAGGCTCAGGCCTTCAAGCGGGATCGTCTGGCCCAGTTGCCAGCGGCCCGCCTCGAGCCTGAGCAGCATCAGGTCGGGGCCGGCCAGCGCGTAGAAGCGATCGCTGCGGAAGCGCGAGGGCAGCAACGCGTACACGCCGTGGTGCGGGTGGCGGAACAGGCTGCGCGGTTCGCGTGCGCCCGGGTCGAGCACGAGCAGTCCTTCGCGCACGCCCATCAGCAGGCCGGCGTCGGTGGAGTGCAGGGCATAGCCCTCGTATTCGGTCCAGGGCAGGCGCTCGGCGCGGGGCTGGCCGTCCAGCGAGGGACGCAGGCGCTGGATGCCCTGGCTGGTGGCCAGCCAGAGCATGTCGTCGTGCCACTCGAAGTCCTGCGGGTTGCCCGCGATGGCCTGGCTTTCGCCCAGCAGCGACCAGCGCGAGGGCAGCGACAGCCGCAGCAGCTCGTTCTCGGTGGCCACCCACAGCCCGCCTTCGCGGTCGATGGTGAGTTCGATCACGGCATAGCTGCCGAGATCGAGGTTCTCGCGCACGGCGAGGTCGTGGTCGAAGCGGATCAATTCGCCATCGAGCGTGCCGACGACGACGGTGCCGTCGTCGAGTTCGCGCGCGGTGTAGCTGCGCAGCCCGTCGAGCAGTCGGCTGGCGGGGCCCTCGAGGCGACGGATGCCCTGGGCGCTGGCCAGGTGCAGGCCGTTGCGCGCCACCAGCAGCAGTCCCTCGTCGTGGCGGATCACCGCCGGCAGGGGCACGTCGGCAAGGGCCTCGCCGCCGGGCAGCAGTTCGAAACTGCCGCGCTGGTCGTCGAAACGCGCCAGCCCGCGCCCTTCGAGGCGCGCCAGCAGTTGCCCTTCGACGAGGTAGAAGCTGCGCACGTCCTGGCCCAGCGGCCAGTGCCGGGCCTTGCCGCCGTCGCCGGGCAGGAAGTACAGGCGCTCGTCGGTGCGGAACCAGATGCCGCCATCGTCGGCGATCACCTGGTAGACGAAGCCCAGGTGTCGCTGGTCGCCGAGCAGGCCGGCGGTGTCGAGCAGGTCTTCGTAGACCATGCCGCCCTGGCCATCGTGCGCGAGCCGGCCGAAGGTGTCGTAGCCGCCGACGTACACCAGGCCGTCCCGGCCCGTGGCCAGCGCGCGGGCGGGCGAGCGGCCCGGCAGCGTGGTCAGGCGCCAGTCGATGCCGTTGAAGCGCAGCACGCCTTCGCTGTTGCCGGTGAAGAGTTCGCCGTCTTGCGAGGTGGTCAGCGAGAGATGCCCCGGCTTGGCCCGCGTCTGCTCGGAGTCGTAGCTGCGGCGCAGCGGCTCGCCCGGCACCTTGGCGGCCAGCGCGGTCGCCGCCAGCACCCAGGGGGCGACGAGCAGCAACAGGGCAAGCCAGGGGCGGGGCAGGCGCATGGGCGGATTATGGCTGAACGCAGGCCCGCGAATCGCGACCTGGTCACGGTTTTCCGGCGGGCGGCGGCGCGGTAGGCTGGGCGGATGACCGTCCTGAGCGTCAACGTCAACAAGATCGCCGTTCTGCGCAACTCCCGCGGGGGCGCCGAGCCCAGCGTGACCGCGGCAGCCGAGGCCGCCCTGCGGGCCGGGGCCGGGGGCATCACCGTGCACCCGCGGCCGGACCAGCGGCACATCCGGCCCGGCGACGTCCGGGACCTGGCCCGGCTGGTGGCCGGGCGGGCCGAGTTCAACATCGAGGGCAACCCCTTCGCGCCGGCCCGCGGCGACTACCCGGGCCTGGTCGAGCTGGTGCGCCAGACCCGCCCCCAGCAGGCGACCCTGGTGCCCGACGGCGACGGCCAGATCACCTCCGACCACGGTTTCGACCTGGCCCGCGACGCCGGGCGGCTGCGACCGCTGGTGGCCGCGCTCAAGGACTGCGGCGCCCGCGTTTCGCTGTTCATGGACGCCGGCGCGCCCGACCTGCACCTGGCGGCCGAGGTGGGCGCCGACCGCATCGAGCTCTATACAGGGCCCTATGCCGAGGCCCACGCGGCTGGCGATGCCTCGGCCATGCTGGCCCTGTGCGCGCGCACCGCCGCCGAGGCGCGTGCGCTGGGCCTGGGCGTCAACGCCGGGCACGACCTGAGCCAGGCCAACCTGGGCGACTTCCTGCGCGGCGTCCCGGGCGTGCTAGAGGTTTCCATCGGCCACGCCCTGATCGGCGAGGCGCTCTATGCCGGCCTCGACGCCACGGTGAAGGCCTACCTGCGGATCATCGCGGCGGGGCGCTGAAGCCTTCGCCCCAGCGCCCCGCCGCCTCCGGCCTTATTCGATGCTGATGTTGGCCACGCCGGCGCGCTCGGCGGCGGCCATCGCCGTGGTCGCGCCCTGGTAGTCGGCCTGCGGGTCGACCACGAGCTTGAGCACCAGCCCCGGTTCCTGGGCCTGGCGACGGGCCAGCTCGGCCTGGAGGGCTGTGGGGGCGAAGGCCTGGCCGTCCAGGCGCAGCACGTCGCCGGGTTCGACCTCCAGCCGCAGCTGTGCCGGCGGCTTGGACGGGGTGATGCGGCTCCGGGGCAGGGGCACCAGCAGCCGCTGGTCGAGCAGGGGCGTGGTGACCATGAAGATGATCAGCAGCACCAGCATCACGTCCACGAGGGGCGTGACGTTGATGTCGGCAATCGCGGGACGGACGGCAGCGGCGGAAGCGAAAGCCATGGCGCTCTCCTTCGGGGGACCCGCTTTCTTGGTACGCCCCGGAGCCGTGCGCCGGCAAGGCACGCCGGTGCGCCGGGTGGGCCGGCATTCAGGCAAAAAAAACGCCGCCCGGAGGCGGCGTTGCTGCAGGTTGCGGAAGGCGGCCGCTTAGTTGCGGCTCGGCTCCACGAAAGCGATCTTGGCCATGCCCGCGTTCTTGGTGCGCGAGAGGACCTTGGCCAGCGTCTCGTACTGGGCGTCCATGTCGGTTTCGATCTCGACGGTGGGCTGGCGGGCGATGTCGCCGGCGGCGCGCTCGAGCTCGACCTCGAGGGCGGACTGCAGCGTGGACATCGGGATGGGCGTGCCGTTCCAGGTGACCGTGCCACCCGCATCGATGCGCAGTCGGATCGGCTCGGGCGGATCCTTCGGCGGCGGCGGCGGGTTGGAGGTGCGCTGGGGCAGGTCCACCTGGATCTGGTAGGACAGGGCCGGTGCCGTCACCATGAAGATGATCAGCAGCACCAGCATCACGTCCACGAGGGGCGTGACGTTGATGTCGGCCATCGGGCCGGCACCGGAGTTCGAGGAGAAAGCCATCTGCGGTTGTCCTCAGCGCTCGGGGGTGGAGACGAAGCCGACCTTGCGGATACCCGCCTGGCGGACGTCCTGCACCACTTCATGGATGACGGAGTACTTGGTGAAGCCGTCGGAACGGATGTCGACCTGCGGCTGCGGCTGCATCTGGGCAACCACGGCCAGTCGCGCATCGAGGAGGTCGGGGGTGACCGCCTCGTCGTTCCAGTAGACCTGGCCATCCGCGGTCACCGCGAGGGTGACCGGCGGCTGGAGGATCTCGGGCTTCTGTTCCAGGGTCGCCGAGGGCAGCTCAACCTTGACCTTGTGGGACATCAGGGGGGCCGTGATCATGAAGATGATCAGCAGCACCAGCATCACGTCCACGAGGGGCGTGACGTTGATGTCGGCCATCGGGCCGCCGCCGCCGGAGTTGTTTGAAAAGGCCATGCCTGCGACTCCTGGTTATCCGTTCGACTTAGCGCTTGCTGCCAACGTCGCCGACGCGCGAGCCGGTGGCGAAGAAGTCGTGCAGGTCGTGCGCGAAGGTGTCGAACTTGGCGTAGGTGTTGCGATTGGCGCGGTTGAAGGCGTTGTAGGCCAGCACCGCCGGGATCGCGACGAACAGACCGATGGCGGTCATGATCAGCGCTTCGCCCACCGGGCCGGCGACGGCGTCGATGGAGGCCTGGCCGGTGGCGCCGATGCGGATCAGGGCGCCGTAGATGCCCCACACGGTGCCGAGCAGACCCACGAACGGGGCGGTGGCGCCGACCGTCGCCAGCCAGGTCATGCCGTTCTCGAGCCTGGAGCTCTCGCGGGTGACGGCCTGGCGCAGGGCGCGGTCGATGAACTCCGAGCGGTTCAGGGCGTCGACCAGGCGGCTGCCTTCGTGGCGCTGGTGGTGGGCGGCGGCCTGGGCGCAGTCAAGCGCGATCTTGGAGAACGGCTCGTTGGCCGGCTGCTCTTCCATGAAGCGGATGGCGTCCTGGGCGTTCGGGGTTTCCCAGAAGGTGCGGACCACGGCGTCGGCACGCTTGGTGATCACGGTGTTCTTGATGAAGTTGACGACCGTGTACCACCAGGAACCGATGGACATGACGATCAGCATGATGAAGACCACCCACTGGACGAAGAATTCGGCCGGGTCGGACATGAGCATTTCCATCATGTGACCGAAGCCCATCTTGGACAGGGCGTTGGCGTTGTCGGCCGCGCCACCAGCGGTGGAAGCGACGGTGAGGAGGATGTCCTGCAGCATAAGGAGTGCCTTTCTTTTGAGTGGTTAACCGTTTACGTGGGAACTGCTGGCGTTACTGCGGTGGCGTGAACTTGACCGGGACAAGCACCGCGCCGCCGACCTTCTGGCCATTGCGCATACCCGGGTTGAACTTCCAGCGACGCGCGGCATCCATGGCCGAGCGGTCGAGGTTGCGGTTGCGGCTCGAGCGCTCGATGGCCACGTCGAGGACGTTGCCCGAGGCATCGATGGTGACGCGGAGGATGACGGTGCCACCGACGCCATCGCGGGCTTCCTTGGCCGGGTAGCGCGGCTGGAACAGCGCGCGGCCCGAGATGTCCTCGGAGGGGGCGAAGTCGGCGGGCGGGGCCGGCGGCGCGGGCGGGGCCGGCGGCGGGGCCTCGATGTCGATCGGGCTCGGGTCGTCGAACACCACCGGCGGCTCATCCGGCGGCGGCGGGATCGGCGAGGGCTTGGGCTGCTCGACGATGCGCGTGACCACCTTCGGCGGCTCCGGCGGCGGCGGCGGCGGCGGCGGGGGCGGCGGCGGCGGCTCGATGAAGGAGACCTGGGTCACCTCTTCGCGGGCCTTCTTGACCTCGGGCGGGTTGACCGGCGCCATCATGAACATGAACGCGACCGCATGCAGCGCGATGGCGAACGTGTTGCCGGCGATGCGCGCCCAGCTCATTCCCTGGGGAGGGGTGTCGTACTTGTAATTCAGGTCCGTCATGCGGGTGGCGGCTCGAGATCTCGGAATTCGTGCGGCGGTCAGCCGTGGCCCGCCGGGGCCCGGCGGGAACTTGTTAGCTTATACCACAGGCTCTGGGTTTACCAACCAGTCAGCGTGAAATCTGCGCGAGGGCCTTGCGCGCCTGTTCGGCGGTGGCGGGGTCCTTGGCAGCTTCGCGGTAGGCGTTCTGGGCGCCGGCCAGGTTGTCCGAGTAGTACTCGGAGCGGGCGATGACCATCCAGGCCTCGCCGCGCTTGGCCACGCCCTTCTCGATGGCCCGGCGCGCGGCCGCGATGGCCTCGGCGTTGCGGTCCTCGTTGGTGAGGATCTGCGACAGCACCAGGTCGGTGTCGCCGGTGGCGTCGAGCGGGGCGCCCTTGCTGTAGGCGGCGATGGCGGCTTCGACCTGGTCGCTGAAGTACAGCGACTGGCCCAGGAAGCTGTAGGTGCGCGCGTCGGCCGGCAGGATGCCCTTGTCCAGGCCCTCCTGGATGACCTTGGCCGCCTCGGCTTCCTTGCCGTCGAGGTTGAGGTAGGTGGCGTAGAGGTTCTCGTAGTCGCGGCGGTCGGTCAGCAGGCCGCGCGCGCGCGCGTCCTCGAGCAGCACGACGGCCTTCTCGGTCTGGTCGTTCTGGGCGTAGAGCGAAGCCAGGTTGAGGATGGCGCGCTTGTCGTCCGGGGCCTTGCGCTGCAGCTGCTCGGCGAGGGCCAGGGCCTCGGCGTCGCGGCCGGTCTCGTTGTACGAGGCCATCAGCATCTGGATCCAGTTGCTCTCGGGCTCGCCGGTGGTGGTGAGCTCGATCGCCTGGTTGAGCGCGCTGATCGCCTCCGGGTACTGGCCGGCGTTGTAGTGCACGGCGCCCTTGAGGGCGAACAGCTTCGGGTCCTGCGAGCGGGTCTCGGTGGCGATGCGCTCGACCAGGGCGATGGCCTGCTCGACCATGTCTTCCTGGGCGTAGACCGACGCCAGGGTGTGCATGGTGGCGAAGTGGTTGTTGTTGGGCAGCGCGTCGGCCTCGAGCGCCTTCTCCAGGTAGGGGATGGCGCGCGGGTAATCGTCCAGGCCCAGGGCGGCGTTGCCGGCGATCATGTTCGACACGGCGATGTCGTAGGGCTTGGCGATCGGATTGGCCAGCACCTTGTCGGCCAGCGCGATCGCGGCCTCCATGTCCTCGCCGTCGTTGTAGGTGTCGAACATCTTCTGGATGTCCTTCGCCAGGCGCGGGGTGTTGGTGACCTTCGGCGAGACGCGGGTGGCGTTCGGGTAGTCGACCTTCTCTTCCTGCTTCTGGCTGCCGCGGCGCGACTGCGCGTCGGCGTCGCCGATCGACAGCGCGGCCGCGAGCACGACCAGTACGGAGAGCTTGAGCAAGTGGGCAATCTTCATTTCAGGGACTCCTTGCCTCCGCGGATGCCCGCGGATGGTGGCCGACTAGGGTAAGGGGGTTAGAGCAAACGCTCAAGCGACGCAGTGTCCGGTTTTACCGTCCGCCGCCGTATAGCAACCCCTTCGGCGCCAAGAATGCCGTCGCGCGGCGCCGCCGATCTTAAAAGCTTGTTAAGACGTTGCCGTCCGTTCAGCCAGTGGTGGGAAAGTTGGCCATCGCGAAATCAACCCGCTCGGCCGGATCCCTGGACAGGCCGGGGCCGTCGCGCAGGGTCTCGACCTTGCGCAGCCGCCCCTCGAGGCCGTTGCCGTTGGCCATCTGGATGGCCAGGCCCGGGCGCGCGTTGAGCTCGAGGATCAGCGGACCGCGCTCGCGGTCGAGCACGAAATCCACGCCCACGTAACCCAGGCCCGAGAGTTCGTAGCAGCGCGAGGCCATCTCCAGCAGCTGTCGCCAGTGCGGGATCGCCAGGCCGACGATGCTGTGTTCGGTGTCGGGATGCTCGCGGATGATCTCGGTACCCCAGACGCCGCGCTTGGTCTTGCCGGTGGGAATGTCGATGCCCACGCCGATCGCGCCCTGGTGCAGGTTGGCCTTGCCATCGGACATGCGCGTGGGCAGGCGGATCATGGCCATCACCGGGTAGCCCATGAAGACGATGATGCGGATGTCGGGCACGCCCTTGTAGCTGACGTTGTCGAAGATCGGGTCGAACTGCACGCAGTACTCGACGATCAGGTGGTCGGGCTGGCCACCGAGCGAGAACAGGCCCGACAGGCCGTTCGACAGGTGGTGCTCGAACTCCTCGCGCGACATCAGCGAACCACTGGCGCGCCGGTACTTGTCGCCGCGCCGGCCGGTGATGACCAGGATGCCGTCGCCGCCGGAGCCCCGCGCCGGCTTGACCACGAAGCTCTCGCGGCCCTCGAGCTTCTTGTGCAGCTCGGCGATCTCGTGCTCCTCGCGCACCACCGCGTACAGGTCGGGCACGGGCAGGCCGGCCTTGATGGCCAGCTTCTTGGTCATCAGCTTGTCGTCCACGCGCGGGTAGAACTTGCGCGGGTTGTGCATCAGCACGTAGTGCGCGTTGCGCTGGCCGATGCCGACCAGGCCAATCTGGCGCAGGCGCCTGGCGACCTTGAAGGGGTTGAAGAACGCCATGGCTCAGGCCTTGGCGCCGTCGTCGGCCGCCTTCGCGGCGGGCGGCGGCACGATCGGGTCGGGGTCGCGGGCGAGTGCGCGGAAGCGCAGCAGCTCGTTGAGGCGATAGCCCGAGTAGCGACCCAGCAGCAGCGCCATCGCGAACAGCACCAGCAGCGTCTCGGGGTAGACGAACACCAGGTGCTCGAGCGCCGGCCAGGTCATCACGACGTAGGCCAGGGCGGCCACGATCAGCGTGCCCACGCCCTCGCGGATGGCGGTGCCGGCGCCGCGCTCGTCCCAGGCCACCGACATGCGCTCGATGGTCATCGCCATGATGACCATCGGGAACAGCGCCACGCTCAGGCCCACTTCCAGGCCCAGCCGGTTCGAAAGCACGCTCACCGCGGCCATCAGCAGCACCACGAGGATGAGGATGGCGGTCAGGCGCGGCACCAGCAGCAGCCGCAGGCGCTCGAGGTAGAAGCGCACCAGCAGGCCGAAGCCCACCACCACCACGAACAGCGCGATGCCGGCCACCAGCGCCGTTTCGCGGAAGGCCAGGGCGATCAGCACCGGCATGAAGGTGCCGTAGGTCTTCACGCCCACCAGGTTGCGCAGCAGCAGCATGATGAACGCGCCGATCGGCACCATCAGCAGGACGCGGTAAGTGTCCTGCGCCTGCAGCGGCAGGCTCAGCAGCGAGTAGTGCACCAGGCTGGCGTCTTCCACCTCGAGCCGGCGCTCGACCGTGGCCATGGCGTCGGCGAGGTTGCGGCCGATGGTGAAATTCAGCGTCGCCGGCGTGTCGCCCTCGAGCGAGAGCACGGGGCGCTCGCTGGCGCTCCACACCATCACGTCGGCCGGCAGGCCCTCGGCGGTGGTGCGCGGGTCGAGCACGCTCCAGGCCAGGCCGTCGTGCACCATCAGCCAGGGCTGCAGCCTGCCCTCGCCTTCGCGCGGTTCGTCGGTCAGGCGCAGGCCGTGGATGACGCGCGCGGGGATCGAGCGGCGCGCCAGCAGCTGCACGGCGAAGGCGGCGCGGGCCGACTCGTCGGCGCCGTAGCGCTCGGCCAGCAGCGTCACCTCGTCGCTGGGGTTGGCGGCACCGAGGCGGCGCAGCAGCTCGCGGGTGTAGGTGATGTTGTTGACCGAGCCCTCGCGCACCTGCGCGAGCAGGGTGTCGGCGGCGGTGGCGTAGGGCTCCTCGAGTTCGGGCGGCGAGGGAATCACCGGCTCGAAGTCGGGCATCGTCGGCTCGCGTTCGTCGGAGCGCACGACGGTGGCGCGGTAGTACAGGTCCTGCTCGCCGACGGCGCGGCGGATCGCCCACTGCACCTCGCGGCCTTCCGGCTGCGGAATCTCGTTCTTGGAATAGTTGCGCGCGACGAAGCGCTCGTTGAGCACGGTCCAGCCAGGCGTCTTGTCGGGCAGCTGCAGGGTGACGGCGTTGGCGCTGCGGCGCGGCTGGAACTCGACGTGGGCCTGCACCGTCCACACGCGCACCTGGGTGTCGGGCTGCAGCGGGAACTCGAGCACTTTCCACTTGTAGTACATCGCCGAGAGCGCGGCGGCGATGATGGCCAGTGCCAGCAGGTAGAGGTGTCGCTTGCTCATAGGGTTCCCGGTTCGGCGCCGGCGGCGCCGGCTGGCCGCAGGCGCGGCGCGCGCCAGTGTAACCCCGCCGTCAGCCGCCGGAGAATGCCATCACCGCGAGCGCGGTGGCGTTGCAGGCGGCGTGCGCCAGGAAGGCGGCCGACAGGCGACCGGTGCGCAGGTACACCAGGCCGAAGCCCATGCCCATGCCGGTGTAGATGGCCATCAATCCGAGCCACTGCAACAGGCTGTACGCGCCGCCCTGGCCAAGCTCGTGGGTGGCGGCGAACAGCACCGAGGTGGCGACCAGGCCCACCAGGCCGCGGCCGGCGACCATGAAACGGTGCAGCATCACGCGGCGGAACAGCAGCTCTTCGGCCAGCGGCGCCACGGCCACGACCATCAGCCAGTTGAGCAGCGGCGAGGCCTGCTGCAGTGCCAGGATCGGCTCGACGTTGCTGGGTTGGGCCGGGCTGTCGCCGCCGAGGGCCTGCAGCACGTGGAACAGCGCCACCACCACGCCCTGGATCAGCACGCCGGCGGCGATGGCCCAGGCGGCGGCGCGCACGGCGCGGGAGGGCGGCGGCGGCCGGGGCAGGCTGCGGCCGCGCAGCCACCACACGCCAAGCGCCACCAGCAGCGTGGCGGTGAGCGCGGCGAAGGTGACCTCGGCCATCGCGCCGCGCATCAGCAGGTCGGGGTCGGCGGTGGCGCGCAGGCGCTCGGCCTCGGGCAGGCTGATCAGTTCAATCAGCAGCAGCGGCGTGATCAGGATGATCGAGACGACGAAGATGCCGGCCGCCGCCAGCAGCACGTCGAGCGCCAGGCCAGCCCACGGATTGCCCGGGCGGGCGGGAACGGGCGGCGGCGCGGCGGCCGCCATCCCCGGCTCAGACATCGAGGTTGGCCACCCGCAGGGCGTTTTCCTCGATGAACTCGCGGCGCGGCTCGACCACGTCGCCCATCAGCGTGGAGAAGATCTGGTCGGAGGCGACGGCGTCCTCGATGCGCACCTTCAGCAGGCGGCGCGTCTCGGGGTTGACCGTGGTTTCCCACAGCTGCTCGGGGTTCATTTCACCCAGGCCCTTGAAGCGCTGGATCATGCGGCCCTTCTTGGCCTCCTCGAGCAGCCACTCCTGCACTTGCAGGAAGCGCGTCACCGGCTGGCTGCGGTTGCCGCGGGTGATGCTGGCGCCGGGCTGCAGCAGGCCGTCGAGCGCCGCGGCCACTTCGTTGACCTGGCGCAGTTCGCCGCCCAGCAGCTGGTTCGCCGGCAGCGTCTGCACCGAGGCCAGGCCGTGGTGCTGCTTGTGCACCAGCAGCGCGGCCGGCTGGCCGTCGTCGTTGCCCGGCTGCACCGAGATCGTGTAGCGCGGACGGCCCAGGCCGCTGGCGTTGAGGCGGCGCTCGAGCTCGGCGCACCAGCCATCGAGCGCGCCGGCGGTGGCGAACTTCTCGGCCGACAGCGGCGGCATCTCGAGCATCGCCTCGAGCACGGGCGTGTCGATGCGGTGGGCGAAGCGCGGCAGCTGTTCGCGCGCGGCGGTGAAGTCGAGCAGCAGCCTCTCCAGCGCTGCGCCCGACACCGGCGGCGCGCCGTCGGCCGGGCGCAGTTCGGCGCCCTCGACGGCGTTGTTGGCCAGGTAGGCGTTGAGCGCCGCGTCGTCCTTGAGATAGAGCTCGTTCTTGCCCTGCTTGAGCTTGTACAGCGGCGGCAGGCCGATGTAGACGTGGCCGCGCTCGATCAACTCCGGCATCTGCCGGTAGAAGAAGGTGAGCAGCAGCGTGCGGATGTGCGAGCCGTCGACGTCCGCGTCGGTCATGATGATGATGCGGTGGTAGCGCAGCTTGTCCGGGTTGTACTCGTCCTTGCCGATGCCGGTGCCGAGCGCGGTGATCAGCGTGCCGACCTCGGCGCTCGCAAGCATGCGGTCGAAACGCGCGCGCTCGACGTTGAGGATCTTGCCGCGCAGCGGCAGCACCGCCTGGTGCTTGCGGTTGCGGCCCTGCTTGGCCGAGCCGCCGGCCGAGTCGCCCTCGACGATGAACAGTTCGCTCAGCGCCGGATCCTTCTCCTGGCAATCGGCCAGCTTGCCCGGCAGGCCGGCGATGTCGAGCGCGCCCTTGCGGCGGGTGAGGTCGCGCGCCTTGCGCGCGGCCTCGCGCGCACGCGCGGCGTCGACGATCTTGCCGGCGATGGCCTTGGCTTCGTTCGGGCGCTCCTGCAGGAACTCCTCGAGCTTCTGGCCGATCACCGATTCCACGGCGGGGCGCACCTCGGAGCTGACCAGCTTTTCCTTGGTCTGCGAACTGAAGCTGGGGTCGGGCACCTTCACCGAGAGCACGGCGATCATGCCCTCGCGCATGTCGTCGCCGCTGAGCGCCACCTTGGCCTGCTTGGCGATGCCGTTCTGCTCGATGTAGTTGGTCAGCGTGCGGGTGAGCGCGGCGCGGAAGCCCTGCAGGTGGGTGCCGCCATCCTTCTGCGGGATGTTGTTGGTGAAGCAGAACATCGTTTCCTGGTAGGCGTCGGTCCACTGCACGGCGATATCCACCGTGATGCCGTCCTTTTCACCCGAAGCCGCGATAACTGATTGATGCAGCGGGGTTTTCAGGGTCGCCAGGTGTTCCACGAAGCTGCGGATGCCGCCTTCGTACTGGAAAACGTCGTGCTTGCCTTCGCCGCGCTCGTCCACCAGCTCGATGCGCACGCCCGAGTTGAGGAAGCTCAGTTCGCGCAGGCGCTTGGCCAGGATGTCGTAGTGGAACTCGACGTCGGTGAAGATCTCGGCGCTGGGCAGGAAGCGCAGCTGGGTGCCGCGCTTGCCGGAGGGGCCGACCACCCTGAGCGGGTACTTCGGTTCGCCGAGCGCGTACTCCTGCTGGTGGTGCTGGCCGTCGCGCCAGATGTCGAGCCACAGGCTCGAGCTCAGCGCATTGACCACCGACACGCCCACGCCGTGCAGGCCGCCGGAAACCTTGTAGCTGTTGTCGTCGAATTTGCCGCCCGCGTGCAGCACGGTGAGGATGACCTCGGCCGCCGAGACGCCCTCCTCCTTGTGGATGTCGACCGGGATGCCGCGGCCGTTGTCCGAGACCGAGCACGAGCCGTCGGCGTGCAGGGTAACCACGACCTGGTCGCAATGGCCGGCCAGGGCCTCGTCGATGGCGTTGTCGACCACCTCGAAGACCATGTGGTGCAGGCCGGTGCCGTCGTGCACGTCGCCGATGTACATGCCCGGGCGCTTGCGGACGGCCTCGAGGCCGCGCAGGACGGTGATCTTGCTGGAGTCGTAGGTGGTGTTGGCGGGGGACTGCGGCGGGTTCGGCGTTTCGGTCATCGGAGGCGTGTGCTCTGGGTCCACGAACGGCCCGCCGGCCGCCCGGGGTCCGGGGGCGTGGCGCGCCTATAAATAATGAGTCCGAGTATACCGCGCCGGGCTTTCACGTGGGCGCCACGGCCGCGCCGGCGCAGGACGCTACCCGGCAGCGCTCCGGGGCCTCGCGGGCGCCTGGGGCCGGGCAGGCGGCCTGGTGGCGGTAGGGCCTTCTGCGGGGAGCAACCGCTGGCGGTCCCTCGGGCTGGCCACCCCGGGGGTGCTGGACGGGCCGGGTGGCCAGCCGGCAACGCGGGCGGGCGGCGCGGCAGGGCCAGCGAGGCTCAGCCGGGGCTGAGCACGCCGCGTTCCACGTGGAACACCGCGGCCGGGGCCAGCGCCCCCGCCAGGATGGCCGGGGCCTCGGTGGCGGTCAGCACCACCTGGGCGCCGGACGCCAGCACGGCGTCGAGCGCGTGGCGCAGGTGCTTCTGGTCCAACTCCGACGCCAGGTCGTCCAGGCAGACCAGCGGCCACTCCCCCCGGTCGGCGGCGAAGGCCCGGGCCTGGGCCAGCACGCAGGCGAGGGCAGTCAGCTTCTCCTGGCCGCGCGACAGCGCCTCGCGACCCGGCAGGCCGGTGTAGTCCACCCGCCAGTCGGCGCGATGGGGGCCGACGCTGGTGTAGCCCAGGGCCAGGTCGCGATCCCGGGCAATCAGCAAGGCGTCGGCCAGCGTCGTCTCGGCGCGGCGCCAGCCGGGCAGGTAACCCAGGCCGGCAGCGCCCAGTTCGGGCAGGAACTCCGCGGCCGTGGCCGAGAGCACGGGCTCCAACCGGTGCAGGTAGTCGGCCCGGAGGCCGGTGAGGCGTTCACCCGCCTCGGCCAGCTCCTGGTCCCAGGGCGCCAGCGCCGGGGGGGCGGGCCCGCGCTTGAGCAGGGCGTTGCGTTGCTTCAGTGCCCGGGCGTACCGGCGCCACACCGGCAGGAAGGCCGGTTCCACGTGGAACAACGCCCAGTCCAGGAAGCGCCGGCGGTGCTCGGCGCCCCCGGCGATCAGCTCGTGGCTGCCGGGCTCGAAGCTGACCACGGCCAGCTCGGCGCACAGCTCGGTCAGGCTGGGCGCCGGGGCGCCGTCGAGCCGGGCCTCCCACTCGCTGCCGCTGTGGCGCAGGCCGGCCCGGCGGCTGCGGCCCTGGCCATCCACCCATTCGGCGTAGACCGACAGCGCCGGCTGGCCGCTGCGCACCAGGCCATCGCGCACCCGGCCCCGGAAGGAGCGGCCATAGCCCAGCAGGTGCAGGGCTTCGACCAGGCTGGTCTTGCCGGCGCCGTTGCCGCCCGTCACCAGGTTCAGGCCGGGCGAGGGCTCGAAGCGCACGGCCGCCAGGCAGCGCAGGTCCTGCACGTCCAGGCGGGTCAGGCGCATGCGGCCCCCGGGGGCGGGGCGGCCCGACCGGGGCCCGCCGGGGCCCGGAAACGACACCGCCCGGCACAGGCCGGGCGGTGGCAGGCGACGGACAGCGGGGCGGTCACAGGCGCAGCGGCATCACCACGTGGCGGCTGCGCTCGTGGCTGGCCTCGCGGACCAGGGCCGACGAGTTGGCGTCGCGCAGGTTGAGGATGACCGTGTCCTCGCGCAGGGCGCTCAGGGCGTCGAGCAGGTAGGTCACGTTGAAGCCGATGCTCAGGCCATCGACCCGGGTCTCGGCTTCGATCTCTTCCTGGGCCTCTTCCTGCTCCGGGTTGTGGGCGACGATCTTCACCTGGCCCGGGCTGATCTCCAGCTTCACGCCGCGGTACTTCTCGTTCGACAGGATGGCGGCGCGCTGCAGGGCGGCACGCAGGCCCTCGCGGTCGAGCTTGACCTCCTTGTCGGCGCCGATCGGAATCACGGCGTCGTAGTCGGGGAAGCGGCCCTCGATGAGCTTGGAGGTGAAGGTGACGTCCTCGCGGCGCATGCGCAGGTGGTTGCGGCCGACCTCGAGTTCGATCTCGCGGTCGCCGCCTTCCAGCAGGCGCTGCAGCTCGAGCACGCCCTTGCGGGGCACGATGATCTGCTTGCGGGTCTGGGCGCCGGACGGCAGCGAGGCCTCGCACAGGGCCAGGCGATGGCCGTCGGTGGCCACGCAGCGCAGGCTGTCCTCGCGCAGGTCGAGCAGCAGGCCGTTGAGGTAGTAGCGCACGTCCTGCTGGGCCATGGCGAACGCGGTGCGCTCGATCAGCTCCTTGAGCGCCGCTTCCGGCACCCGCACGCGCTCGACCAGTTCCAGGTCCTCGACGGCCGGGAAGTCCTTGCCTGGCAGGGTGGCCAGCGTGAAACGGCTGCGGCCGGCCTGCACCGTCACCTTGTCACCCGACTGGGTGAGCGTGACCTTGCTGCCGTCGGGCAGGGCGCGGACGATCTCGAAGAGCTTGCGGGCCGGGATGGTCGTTTCGCCCGACTGGGCATCGTCGACATCGGCGCGGGCCACCATCTCGACCTCGAGGTCGGTGCCGGTCATCGACAGCTTGCCGCCCTCGACCGTGACCAGCAGGTTGGCCAGCACCGGCAGGGTCTGGCGCCGCTCGACGACGTTGACGACTTGCTGGAGGGGTTTGAGCAGAACTTCTCGCGTCAGGCTGAAACGCATGCAGGTCCCCAAGCTCCAAAGAGTGGATAAATCAAAAACTGGTGGTGGTAGAGCCGGAAAAAACGCCGGATAACACACACAACCTGTTGATATTAAACATTTTTCCGTGTTGCCCAAGCCTGTGGGTGGCGCCCCGGCCTGGCTGTGGAAAGCTGTGGATAGTTTTTCGCCCTTCGCGGCGTCCCCAACTTATCCACAGGCGGCGAGAACCTTGGTTCCACGCCGCGGTCGTTCCACGACTTACTCGCTCAATTTGCGCAGCAGCTTGTCCCAGTCCTCGCGCAGCTTGCCGTCGATCTCGCGCAGTTCGCGCATGACCTTGCAGGCGTGCATCACGGTGGTGTGGTCGCGGCCACCGAAGGCATCGCCGATTTCCGGCAGGCTGTGCTCGGTCAGTTCCTTGCTCAGCGCCATCGCCATCTGCCGCGGGCGCGCCAGGGAGCGCGTCCGCCGCTTCGACAGCAGGTCCGCCATGCGCAGCTGGTAGTAGTCTGCCACCGTTTTCTGGATATTGCTGATCGACACCGCCTGCTGCTGGGCCCGCAGCAGGTCGCGCAGGGTTTCCTGGGCGAAGTCGGCGGTGATCGGCCGGGCCATGAAGTTCGAGCGGGCCGCCAGGGTGTTGAGCGCACCCTCGAGGTCGCGCACGTTCGAGCGCATCCGCTTGGCGATCAGGTAGGCCACGTCCTCGGGCAGCTGCACCGAGCGCTCGGCCGCCTTGGCGGTGAGGATGGCGGCGCGGGTCTCGAAGTCCGGCGGCTCGATGGCCACGCTCAGGCCCCAGGTCAGGCGGGTCTTGAGGCGGGTCTCGAGGTTCTCCACCTCGCGCGGGTAGCGGTCGCAGGTGAGGATGATCTGCTGCTTGCCGTCGAACAGCGCGTTGAAGGTGTGGAAGAACTCTTCCTGCGTGGTGTTCTTGCCCGCGAAGAACTGGATGTCGTCGATCAGCAGCGCGTCCACCTGCTGGAACTGGCGCTTGAACTGGTCCATCGACTTTTCCTGCAGCGCCTTCATCATCGCGCTGAAGAACTGCTCGGAGCGCAGGTAGAGCACCCGCATGCCCGGGTTGTTGCGGCGCATGAAGTTGCCGGCGGCGTGCATCAGGTGGGTCTTGCCCAGGCCCGAGCCGCCGTAGAGCAGCAGCGGGTTGTAGGCCTTGCCCGGGTTCTGGGCCACCTGCAGCGCGGCGGCGCGGCCGAGCTGGTTGCTGCGGCCCTCGACGAAGTTGTCGAACGAATAGTGCGGGTCGAGATTGCCCGTGAACGAAGGATCGGCGGCGCGCACCGGGCCGGCCGCGGGCGCGGCGGCCGGCGTGGCCGGGGCGCGGCGCAGCGAACCCACGGCCAGCGCCACCGCCGCCGGCGTCCCGGCGAAGTGGGACACCAGCTCGCGGATCCGGGCCAGGTAGTGCTCGCGCACCTGGTCGACCACGAACTCGTTCGGGGCGTAGAGGGTCAGGCCGTCGGCGTGGCTCTCCGCCTGCAGGGGCCTAAGCCACGTGTGTACCTCTTCGGCCGGCAGTTCGGCTTCCAGTCGTTCCAGGCAGCGGGGCCAGGCAGCATCCATGTTCAAGCGAAAGTCCGGGCTGCAGCACCGCGGAGGGTGCTGTGGATAAGTATTCGGGGTCGTGCAGTCTAGCGCCGGGACGCCCGCTCCGCCACGCGGATTGTTCTTGACGGGCTGTCGGCCAAACCGCTATAGTCCGCAGTCTTTTCCGCCCAAAAACCTAACAAGGGTGCCACCATGGCCACCAAGCGCACGTACCAGCCCAGCAACCTCAAGCGCAAGCGCGACCACGGCTTCCGCGCCCGCATGAAGACCGCCGATGGTCGCAAGATCCTCGCCCGTCGTCGTGCCAAGGGCCGCGCCCGCCTCGCGGTCTGACGCGTCGCCGCCGGTTCGCCGGCGGCCGCCCGACGGGCAGTGAACCCGCTTCCGCCCGTCCCGCCGGCCGACTTCCCGCCCAGCGCGCGCCTGCGCGCTTCCGCCGAGTTCCAGGCGGCTTTCAAGGGAGGTCGGCGGCTCTCCAGCCCCCAGCTGAGGTTGTTCGCCCATGTCCGGGCCGAGGCCAGCGCGCCGCGGCTCGGCGTTGCCGTGTCCAGGAAGGTCGACAAACGGGCCGTGGGCCGCAACCGCATCAAGCGCGTCGCCCGCGACCTCTTCCGCCGCGAGCGCCACCGGCTGCCGCCGGGTGATTACGTGCTGATCGCCCAGCCCGGCGCCGCCGCGCTCGACAATGCCGCGCTGCGCGCCCAGTGCCTGCAGCTGCTCGAGCGGGCGCGCTCGTTGAAGCCCACGCCCCCTGCCGGCACAATGCCCGATTCCCCGGGTGCGCGAGAGCGCCCCGCCACCGACGCCTGACCGAGACCCAGGGCCGGCCCCGGCACGATGCCGGCGCCCGCCGCCTGCCCATGAACCAGACCCGCACTTTCCTACTGATCGCCTGGCTCGCCGTTGCCTTCCTGCTCTTCATGGAATGGAGCAAGGGCCCGGCGCCCGCCACCCTGGCCGAGGCCCCGCCGGCCGAACTGCCCGAACCCAGCGCCAGCCTGCCCGCCGCCGTGCCCGGCGACGGCGCGGTGCCGGATGCCTCGGCCGTGCCGGCCGCCGTGGCCCTG
>Ga0208242_100191_pt1 | contig 72912 bp, 71 predicted proteins | sample SubbioAug_CSW13A_FD_184825 | JGI IMG/M metagenome (GOLD analysis project Ga0208242, IMG submission 184825) | Serpentinite rock and fluid subsurface biosphere microbial communities from McLaughlin Reserve, California, USA - CR12Aug_CSW13A (SPAdes) | ecosystem: Environmental > Terrestrial > Deep... | reverse complement strand
AGCCTCAGCCACTGACAGCGGAAACTCGACGCGTACGCGCAGGCCATGCGGCTGAACCTGATGCAGGCTGATTCGGGCCTGGTGGGCGCGACAGATTTCGCCGACGATGGCCAGGCCGAAACGGTCGCCCTGGCGCAGGGCCAGTTCGATGGCGCAGGCGGCGAGCGCGCGCGCCGCGTCCAGGCGGGTGCCGTGGCCGGCGCCGGCCTGGCCCATCGACGCCGTCGCATCGACCAGCACCCAGGCGGTGAGCGGGCTGTCGCGTTCGGCCTCGCGTACGAAGAAGCGGTCGGAGCGGGCGTAGAGCTTCCAGTCCACCTGGCGCAGCTCGTCGCCGGGCTCGTAGGCGCGGTATTGCGCGAACTCCAGCCCGGCGCCGCGGCTGCGGCTGCGGTGCTGGCCGAAGCCGTCGCCGCCGGCCGCGCGCCGTCCGCCCAGGCGCAGCCCGCGCAGGCGCGCGCGCACGTCGGCGGGAATCAACGAGGGGCCGGCCATGGGCGTTTCAGTCGGACGACAGCGGCACGGCCTGCAGCAGCGCCGCCACCACGTCGTCGGCGCTGCGCTGCTCGGCCTCGGCGGTGAACGAAAGCAGCAGGCGGTGGCGCAGCACCGGCGCGGCCAGCGCCAGCACGTCCTCGCGGGTGGCGGCGAAGCGGCCGTGCAGCAGGGCGCGCGCCTTGGCCGCCAGCACCAGCGACTGGCCGGCGCGCGGGCCCGCGCCCCACTTCACCCAGGCATTGATGGCCTCGGGCGCGCCCGGGCCCGGGCGCGTGGCGCGCACGAGCCGGGTGATCGATTCGAGCAGGCCCTGGCCCAGGTGCACCTCGCGCACCCGCGCCTGCAGCGCCAGCACGTCCTCGCCGGCCATCACCCGCGGCACGCCGGCGCGGGCGCTGCCGGTGGTCTGGGCGATGATGTCGCGCTCCTCGGCTTCGCTCGGGTAATCGACCCGCACGTGCAGCAGGAAGCGGTCGAGCTGGGCCTCGGGCAGCGGGTAGGTGCCGGCCTGCTCGAGCGGGTTCTGGGTGGCGAGCACGAAGAAGGGCTCGGGCAGCGCGTGGGTGACGCCGGCATAGCTGACGGTGTGCTCCTGCATCGCCTCGAGCAGCGCGGCCTGGGTCTTGGGCGGCGTGCGGTTGAGCTCGTCGGCCAGCAGCAGGTGGGTGAACACCGGGCCGGGCTGGAACTTGAAGTGGCGGTGTCCGGTGCCGTGGTCTTCCTCGAGGATCTCGGTGCCCAGGATGTCGCTGGGCATCAGGTCGGGGGTGAACTGGATGCGCCGGAAGCGCAGGTCCAGGGCCTGGCCCAGGGTGCGCACCAGCAGGGTCTTGCCCAGGCCCGGCACGCCCTCGAGCAGGCAGTGGCCGCCGGCGAGCAGGGCCACGAGCAGCTGCTCGACGACCTGCGACTGGCCGACCACGGCCTGGCCGATGGCCTCGCGCAGGGGCTGCAGGCGGGCGAGCTGGGATTGCAGGGTGGCGTCGGTGGTCACGCGAAACTCCGGGTCAGGCGGTGAGGGCGTACATCACGATGTTGACGGCGAACTTGGTGTTGTCTTCGGCGAGCCAGCGCTTGTTGCGCCAGTCGTAGTCCCATTCGCAGCCGTAGTCCTTGTTGCTGTAGAGCACGCCGAGGCGGCCGTCGATCTCGATGCCCTTGAGGTAGTCGTGCACCAGGTCGTCGCCCCATCCATTGAGTTCGAAGCTGGTGGTGGGCGGGCCGTCGAACTTGAAGAAGCTCGAATAGATCGGGTGGTCGTTGGGCAGCTTGCCCAGCGCCCGCGGGCCGAAGATGCCCTCCATCTCGGCCTCGAAGCTTTTGGCGAACAGGCCGTCGATGTCGTGGTTGCAGTCGTCCACGAACACGAAGCCGCCGTTGCGCACGTAGCGCTCGAAGTTGCGGCGCTCGTCGGCGTTGAACTCCACCAGCTTGTGCCCCGAGAGGTAGCAGAACGGCGCCTGCAGCATGCGCGGGTCGGCCAGGGCCAGCACGTGTTCCTTCGGGTCCACGCGCAGGCCGGTGTAGTCGATCAGCGAGGTGACCAGGTTGGCAGGCATGCGCTGGTCCACGTCCCAGTTGCCCGAGTCGTAGGCCAGGCGCGTGAACCAGAAGTCGTAATCCGCTGTTGCCCTTGTGGGAGCGCCTTCAGGCGCGAAGCTTTGCGCGAAAAGCTTCGGGGCTGAAGCCCCTCCTACAAAAGCAGAAAGCAGGGAGAGGAAGGCGCGGCGTTGCATGCGTTTCCCCTCCCGGCCCGGGTCACACCGCGTCGGAGAGCGAGGTGAAGGTGAAGTCGCGCAGCTTCATCGGCGGGATCATCATGGTGAAGGGCGACTCGTCGCCGCTGATGCGCACCGGCTTGCCGAGTTCCTCGATGTTGTTGAGCATGATCACCGGCGACTCGTTGAAGCGGAAGTTCTTCACCGGGTGCTTGATCTCGCCGTCCTCGATGTAGAAGGTGCCGTCGCGGGTGAGGCCGGTGAGCAGCACGGTCTGCGGGTCGACCAGGCGGATGTACCAGGTGCGGGTGACCAGGATGCCGCGCTGGGTGGACTTGACCAGGTCGGCGGTGGACTTGTCGCCGCCGGCCATCAGCAGGTTGCCCGGCTGGCCGATGGCGCGCACGCCCTTTTCCTTGGCCCAGAAGCGCGAGTAGTTCAGGAACTCGACCTTGCCGTCGCGGATGACGTGGTGCTTCTCGCGCGGCAGGCCCTGCGGGTCCCAGGGCAGCACGGCCGCTTCCGGGTGCCAGGGGTCGGCGATGATGTTCACGCGCGGGTCGTAGACCTGCTCGCCCAGGCGCGTGCCGCCGCCCTTCTTCGACAGGAAGCTGCGGCCTTCGTCGGCCTGGCGGGCGTCGAAGAAGAACATCATGAAGCTGATCAGGCCCGCGGCCGCGGCCGGCTCGAGGATGACGGTGTACTTGCCCGGCTCGAGCGCCTTGGCCTCGGCCGAGTCGCGCGCCTTCTGGATGGCCACGGCGATGGCGTCGTCGGCGTCGAACTGGCGGATGTCGCCGGTGTTGCGCGTCACCCAGCCCGAGCCGCGGCCGTCCTCGGTGCGCACCGTGCAGGTGTAGTCCACGTTGGTGGCGCGCTGGTAGCCGAAATTGCCCTTGGAGTTGGCGAAGGCGAAGAAGCTCTGGCCGTCCTGCAGGAAGCCGGCGGCGACCAGGTTGGCGTCCTTGCAGGGCGCGATCGAGGCCGCGGCGATCTGCGCGCGCTGCTCGGGCGTGACCTCGGCCGTGGCCTGCACGAAGGTGGGCGAAGGCGTGTACTGCTGCTTGTCGATCGCCGGCATGTATTCCGGGTTCTCCGGCGCCAGGCGCGCCAGCTCCTCCGAGCGGCGCACCACGCGCTCGAGCGAGGCGTCGTCGAAGCTGTTGATGGTGGTCACGCCCTCGCGCTTGCCGAAGGCCGACTGCACCATCAGCATCGCGTTCGAGACGATGCCGCTGGTGGAGACGTCGTTGAGGGCGAAGCGGATGTTGCCCTCGACCGAACCGGTCAGCGTGGCCGTGCATTCGTCGGCCTGCGACAGCTTCAGGACCTTGTCGAGGATCGCCTTGGCCTGTTCTTCCGTGTAGATGCTCATTTTCTAAGGCTCCTGCGCCGGTCAGCCGAGGTTGCGGGCGGTGTTGATGACGTTCATGCCGTCGAAGCGGGCGGTGGACGCGCCGTGCGATACGGCCGAGACCTGGCCGGGCTGGCCCTTGCCGTCGAAGAAGCTGCCGCCGAGGCGGTAGTCGGACTCGTCGCAGATGGCCGAGCAGGCGTTCCAGAATTCCGGGGTGCGGATCTGGTAGGCCACGTCCTCGAGCATGCCCTTGATCTGGCCGTTCTCGATTTCATAGAACAGCTGGCCGCCGAACTGGGCGTTGTAGCGCTGCTGGTCGATCGAGAACGAGCCGTCGCCGATGATGTAGATGCCCTTCTCGACGTCCTTGATCATGTCGGCGACCGAGAGCTTGTCCTTGCCCGGCGCCAGCGACACGTTGGCCATGCGCTGGAACTGCACGCTCGACCAGGAGTCGGCGTAGCAGCAGCCGTGCGACTCCGCCTCGCCCAGGATGTGGGCCTGGTCGCGGATGGCCTGGTAGTTCACCAGGACGCCGTCCTTGACCAGGTCCCAGCGCTTGGTCTTGACGCCTTCGTCGTCGTAGCCGACGCCGCCGAGGCTGCCTTCCTGCACCTTGTCGGCGAACAGGTTGACGATGTCGCTGCCGTACTGGAAGCGGTTCTCGCGCTTGTCGAGCGTGGCGAAGCTGGTGCCGGCGTAGTTGGCCTCGTAGCCCAGCACGCGGTCGAGCTCGAGCGGGTGGCCCACGTTCTCGTGGATGGTGAGCCACAGGTTGGTCGGGTCGAGCACCAGGTCGTACTTGCCGGGCTTGACCGAGGGGGCGGCGAGCTTCTGGCGCGCCTGCTCGGCGGCCAGGCGGGCGTCCTCGACGATGTCGTAGCTCAGGCCGTAGTTGACCACGCCGTTGGGCGAGACGAACCGGTGCTCGGGCTTGCCCTCGAGGTACTCGTAGCCCATGCCCATCGGCGAGCCCAGGCCGTCGCGGGTGCGGAACTTGCCCGTGGCCTTGTCCACCGCGGTGACGGTGAACGGGGCCCAGATGCGGTGCACGTCCTGGTCGATGTAGCTGCCGTCGGTGGAGGCGAAGTACTTCTGCTCGTTGACCAGGAACAGGGTGGAGTTGACGAAGTCGGCGCCGGCCTTCATGGCGGCGGCGTTGACGCCCAGCAGCAGCTCGACCTTCTCGCTGATCGGCACCTGCATGGCGTTCTTCCTGATGGGGGTGGCCCAGCGGACCTCGCCCACGCCCTTCACCGGCGCCAGCTGCACCGGCGTGGTCTGCAGGCGCGAATTGGCCTTGGCGATGGCGGTGGCCTGGCGCGCGGCGGCGGCGACCGCGGCGGTGCCGAGGTCGGAGGTGGCGGCGAAGCCCCAGGCGCCGTTGGCGATCACGCGCACGCCCACGCCGATCGATTCGGTGTTCACCACGTTCTGGACCTTGTCCTCGCGGGTGACCACGAACTGCTGCAGGTAGCGGCCCACGCGCACGTCGCAGTAGCTGGCGCCGGCGTCGCGGGCGGCCTGCAGGGCGGTGTCGGCGATGGCCTTCTTGATGGCGACGTCGAGGGTGCCGGCCAGTTCTTCGGCGGCGATCACGCGCCCGTAGGGCAGCATGAGCCCGGCGATTCCCAAGCCTGACATCGTCAGGAAGTGGCGTCTGTCCATCAGGGTGCTCCAGTGCGGTCGGTGGGTCCGCCCGACTCTGGTGGCCGGGCCGGGGGACGGTCAAGTGACGAATGGCCTAGCCGGGCGGTGCTCCACGTATCGCGGAACTTCAGCTTGGCCGGTGCAGTCTGCGAGGGATGCCCCGCAGGAGGACGTGATGGCCAAGCAAATCAATCCCGGACCGCTGCTGGCGGTGGCTTTCCTGGGCGTGGCGGGCGTGCTGGCGTGGAAGTACTACCCACGCCCGCAGCCCGCGCCCGCGCCGGTGCTGGCCGCGCCAGCCAGCGACGCGACGCCCGGCGAGGCCCCCGCCGCGCAGCACCCGATCGAGGCGGTGCCGGTGCTGCCCGCGGAAGCGGCCGAGCCGCTGCCGGCGCTCGAGGACAGCGACGCGGCTGCCTGGGCCGCGCTCTCGGCCCTGCTCGAGGGCGGCGACCTGGCCCAGTGGCTGCTGCCCACCCACCTGGTGCAGCGGCTGGTGACCACCATCGACGCGCTGCCGCGCCGCGACATCAACCGCCAGGCCTACGCGGCCCGGCCGATCGCCGGCGGCCTGGCCATCACCGAGGCCGCCGGCGCGCGCTACCTCGACGCCACCAACTTCGCCCGCTACGACGCCGCCGTCGCCACCTTCGAGCGCATCGACGCCCGCGCGCTGGTCTCGGCCTACGTGCGCTTCTACCCGCTCTTCCAGCAGGCCTGGCGCGAGATCGGCCCGCCCGGCAGCCAGTTCAACGACCGCCTGGTGGCGGTGATCGACCACCTGCTGTCCGCGCCCGAGCCGCAGGGTCCCATCGCCCTGGTGCCGGCCCAGGGCAAGCCGCGCTGGGAGTTCGCCGACCCGCGGATGGAGCAGGCCTCGATCGGCCACAAGGCGCTCTGGCGCATGGGCCCGGACCACGCGGCGCGGGTGAAGGCCAAGCTGCGCCAGCTGCGCGAACTGCTGGCCGGCCAGCGCCCGGCCGGCTGAGTCCGTCGGGGCTCAGTCCGCGGACCGGGCCTCCTCGGCAAGTCGCCGCGCCAGCCAGGCCTCCCCGGTCTCGGCGTAGGCCCGGCAGGCACCGGGGTCGAGCAGGGCATTGCGCGAGGGCTCGGCTTCGCGTTCGGCAAGCTTCTCGAACAGTCCGGAGAAGCCGGGGTGCGCCGAGACCAGCAGGTCGCAGGGCAGGGCGGCGACGCGGGCGATGCTGGCGCGCAGGGCCTCGACCCGCGCCGGCTGGTCGGTGAAGCGATAGCCCGGCGCGGAAACGGCGGTCAGGCTGTCGGCGAAGACGAGGTCGCGGCAGTCGCTGCCTTCGCAGCTGCGCCAGGTCCAGGTGCTGCCGCCGGGCGCGTGGCCCGGGCTGGCCTGCAGGGTGAAGGTGGTGCCGCCCAGCGTGAACGTGTTGCCGTCGGCCAGTTCCCGCACGTCGGCCACCGGCGGGTAGCCGTTGACCTCGTCGCCGAAGCCGGCCTGCGGGTCGTCGTGCGCGGTCGAGCCGCGCCGCAGCGCGTGGGCGCCCTCGGCGGTGGCCAGCACCGGCGCGCCGCTCAGGCGCTGCAGTGCCGCCAGGCCGCCGGCGTGGTCGAAGTGCTCGTGCGAGTTGAGCAGGTAGCGCACCTGGTCCATGCGAAAGCCCAGCGATTCGACGCTGGCGGCGATCAGCGGCGCCGACTGCGGCAGGCCGCCGTCGATCAGCACCAGTCCCTCCGGGGTCGCGACCAGCACCGACGACAGGCCGCGGGTGCCCACGTACCAGCTGTCGCCGTGCAGCCGGAACGGGGCCTGCGGCTCGTTCCAGCCGTCGCAGGCGCTGCATTCGATGGGTCGGGTGTCGGGGGTGGCCAGTGCGAGGCCGAGGGAGAGCAGGAGGCTGGCGGTCATGGATGGGCTCCGGGGGAAGGGTGGGGCGCATGCTGCGCGCCGGATGCGACCACAGTGTGGCCCCTGGCGGGCATTTTGCGGGCAAGGCCCCGGCCCGCTTGACTGGCGCGGTGGCCTGCCGGAACGTGGGCGGCCATGAGCCCCGGCCGTCGCCAGGCATGAACGCGAGCCGCCCCGCCGTCGGGTCGTCGAGCCTGCGCGCCTGGCGGATCTCGCAGATCGTCGCCGACACCTACGAGCGCTCCAAGTTCGCCGGTTTCCTGTACCTGTTCGGCTGGGTGGTGGTGGGCTGGCTGGCCGACGCCCACGAGATGGCGCCGTTGCCGGCGCTGGCGATGGCGGCGCTCTTCCTGGCCCTGGGCGTGCTGCGCCTGGCCATGCGCCCGCCGCCGCGCGAGGACGAGGCCGCCAACCGGCGCTGGCTGCGCCGCTATGCCTGGGTGCTGCCGCTGGCGCCGCTGGCCTGGTCGGCGGTGCAGGCCTGGCTGCTGCTCGATCCGCGGGTCGATCCGCAGGTGAAGATGGTCTCGCTGGTGGCGACGATTGGCTACGCCACCGTGTTCGTGAACGTCTACACCACCGTGCGGCTGTTCGGTGCCGTCGGCGCCACCGCGCTGTTCCTGCCGCCGCTGGCCTTGCTGTGGGCCGATCCGTCGCAGCGCGCGCTGGCGGTGGCGCTCACGTTCTACGCGCTCTACCTGGCGGGCGCACTGGTGCGCACCCATGCCGAGTACCGGCGCCGGCTGGAGCTGGACATGGCGCTGCGCGAGCAGCGCGACCTCTACGAGGGCCTGAGCCGCACCGACCCGCTGACGGGCCTGGCCAACCGCCGCGAGTTCACCGCGCGGCTCGACCAGCTGGCGCTGCAGGCCGGGCAAGGGGGCCCGGGCTTCAGCCTGGTCGTGCTCGACATCGACCACTTCAAGCAGGTCAACGACCGCCACGGCCACGTGGTGGGCGATGCCTGCCTGGTCGCGCTGGCCGACCGGCTGCAGCGCGAGTTCGCGCCCCAACGCGCGCTGATGGCCCGGCTCGGCGGCGAGGAGTTCGGCGTACTGGTCGAGGGCGGGGGCGCGGCGGCGGCCGAGGCCGCGCAGATCCTGCGCCGCCAGCTCGCCCGGGAACCACTCGACTGCGCCGGCGTGCGCGTGCCCCTGACCGTCAGCGTCGGCGTTGGCCGCTTCGACCCGGTGCGCCACGGCGACGGCGAGGGCCTGTACCGGGCCGTCGACCGCGCGCTGTACTCGGCCAAGTCGGCGGGCCGCGACCGCGTGGCGATCGACGCCTGAGCCCGCGCTAGACTTGCGGCCCCCACGCCGCCCGCGAGGCCCGACTTGCCGCCAGCCCATGCCGATCCCGCGCTCGACACCCTGCTGAGGGTGCCGGAATCCGGCGCCGTCGCCTGGCCGCCGCCGGGCGGGACGCTGTTCCTGCGCGCGCGCACCGGCCCGGCGCTCAACGCGGCGCGCGTGCACCGGCCGGTGTGCGAGCAGGGCTTCAAGCCCTTCGCCGACGCGTTGGCGCGCGACGGCTTCGCGGTGTCGGGCGAGAACCTCGGCCGGTTCCCGCTGGTGATGCTGCTGGCCCCGCGCCAGCGCGAGGAAGCGCGTGCGCTGCTGGCCCGCGCCGTGGCGCAGTGCGAACCCGGCGGCGTGGTGCTGGCCTGCGCGGCCAACAAGGAAGGTGCGCGGACGATGCAGGACGACCTGGCGCGCCTGGCCGGCCCGGTGCAGGTGCTGACCAAGAACCACTGCCGCGCCGCGTGGACGGCGCCGCTGGACGGGGCGGTCGATCGCGAACTGCTGGCGCAGTGGCTGGCGCTGGATGCGCCGCGCCCCATCCTCGATGGCCGCTTCGAAAGCCGGCCGGGCCTGTTCGCCTGGGACCGCGTCGACGCGGCCTCCGCGCTGCTGGCCGCGCAGCTGCCGGCCGACCTGGCCGGCCGGGGCGCCGACCTCGGCGCCGGCTGGGGCTACCTGGCCAGCGAGGTGCTGGCGCGCTGCCCGGGCGTGACCGGGCTGGACCTGTTCGAGGCCGAGGCGCGCGCGCTCGAGCTGGCGCGCCGCAACCTCGCCGAGGCGCGGGTGCCGGTGGCCTTCCACTGGCACGACGTGGTCGCCGGCGTGCCGGGCCACTTCGATTTCATCGTCACCAACCCGCCCTTCCACCAGGGCCGGGCCGACCTGCCCGAGCTGGGCCAGGCCTTCATCGCCGCGGCGGCCGCGGCGCTGCGCCCGGGCGGACGCCTGCTGCTGGTGGCCAACCGCCACCTGCCCTACGAGCAGGCGCTGGCGCGAGGCTTCGGGCAGGTGCGCAAGCTGGCCGACGAGGCCGGGTTCAAGGTGGTGGAAGCACGCAAGGTGGCGTCATGAAGCTGGTGAAACTGCTGGCCAACCTGGGCTACGGCAGCCGCAAGCAGGTGGCGCTGATGTTCCGCGAGGGCCGCGTCACCGACGCGGAAGGCGAGGTGCTCTACGCCGACGACGTGGTGGCGCACGAGACCATCCGCGTCGACGACGAGCCGCTCGATCCGGCGCCGGGCCTGTTGCTGCTGCTGCACAAGCCGGTGGGCTACACCTGTTCGACCAAGGATCCGGGCCGCGTGGTGTACGACCTGCTGCCGCCGCGCTTCCGGCTGCGCAATCCGGTGCTGTCCACCGTGGGGCGGCTCGACCGCGACACCTCGGGCCTGCTGCTGATGACCGACGACGGCGCACTGCTGCACCGGATCATTTCGCCCAGGTCGAAGTTGCCCAAGGTCTACGAGGCGACGCTGGCGCAGGACCTGCGCGGCGACGAGGGCGCGGTGTTCGGCGCCGGCACGCTCATGCTCGAGTCGGAAACCACGCCGCTGGCGCCGGCCGGCTTCGAAGCCCTGGGCCCGCGCCACGCGCGCCTGGTGCTGCACGAAGGCCGCTACCACCAGGTGCGGCGCATGTTCGCGGCGGTCGGCAACCATGTCGAGGCGCTGCACCGCACGCACATCGGCGGGCTGGGGCTCGAAGGCCTGGCGCCGGGGCAGTGGCGCATCGCCACCGCAGAGGACCTGGCCAGGCTGTGGGGATGAGGCAGGGGCCTTCGGCTCAGTCGCGGAAGTTGTCGAACTGCAGCGGGATCTCCAGGTCGGCCTTCTTCAGCAGGGCGATCGCGTCCTGCAGGTCGTCGCGCTTCTTGCCGGTGACGCGCAGCTTGTCGCCGTTGATCTGCGCCTCGACCTTGAGCTTGGCCTCCTTGAGCGTGGCCACGATCTTCTTGGCCAGCTTCTGCTCGATGCCCTGCTTGATGGTGATCTTCTGACGGGCCTGCGCGAGGTTCACCTCCGGCTCGGCCACGTCCAGGCAGCGGATGTCGATGCCGCGGGCCACCAGGCGGCCGCGCAGGATGTCGAGCATCTGCTTGAGCTGGAAGTCGCTGGGCGCTTTCTGCGTGACCACGAAGCCGTCGAGCTCGAAGCTGGCGTCCTGGCCCTTGAAGTCGAAGCGGTTGCCGAGTTCGCGGTTGGCGGTGTCCACGGCGTTGGTCAGTTCGTGCTTGTCGACTTCGGAGATGACGTCGAAGGAAGGCATGGCGCTGCGTCCTCAGGGGTGAGGCCGCGATTCTAGCCGAGCCCGCCGTGGCGTTCAGCAGGCTGAATGCGTCGAGCGGTTTCACCCGCGGGAAACGGCGGATTCAAGGGCAATTCAGTGCCGCGGAGACAACCATTCGTCCCGTGGACGGCATCCGCCGCCCACGGCCGCTCCCCGAGGGTTACGACGATGAAAAAGATGATGGTGTTGTCCCTGGCCGCACTGGTCGCCGGCGCCACCGCGCTGCCGGCGCAGGCCGACGACCCGCGCCTGAGGGGCGTGGCCTCGGCGATCGCCGCAAGCAACGACGAGAACCGCGACTGGCGCGAGGATCGCCGCGAAGGTCGTTCCGACCGCCGCGACGACCGCCGCGACGACCGCCGCGACGACCGTCGCGATCATCGCCAGGATCGCCGTGACGACCGCCGCGATTGGCGTGCCGACCGCCGCGACGACCGTCGCGACTGGCGCGACGACCGCCGGCACGACCGCCGCGACTGGCGTGATGATCGCCGCGACGACCGCCGCGACTGGCGCCATGATCGTCGTTACGACCATCGCTACGACCATCGCTACGTCCGCCACGACGACCGCCGCTGGCGCGGCAATTACTGGCGCCCCGAGTACCGCTACCGTCCGACGGTGCGCTACATCTACCCGCCGGGCTACCGCGCCTACCGCTGGCGCGTGGGCCATACGCTGCCGCCGGCGTACTACGGTCGTCCGTACTACGTGGACTACCGCCACTACCACTTGCCGCCGCCGCCCTATGGCCACCGTTGGGTGCGCGTCGACCGCGACGTGGTGCTGGTCGCCATCGCCACGGGCCTGGTGCTGGACGTGCTCTACGACCTGTACTACTGAGCGAACCCGCCACGCGACGCAGGAGGGGCCGGCCATGCCGGCCCCTTTTTCTTGTCCGGTCAGTCGGAGGCGGAGCCGACGGGCGTGTATCCGCTGCGCATCGGCGGCATGCCCGGAACCGGCAACTCGGTCTCGAAGCCACCCTCGCGGCAGGTGTAGCGCATTCGCATGGGCCCGGCGGAACGCCCTCCGCCCAGGGGCATCGACATCGAAGGCCCGCCCGGCGGCGTCACCGTGGCCCGACCCGTCAGGGTCTCGGCATCGGGGCAGAGATTGAGTTGCCCGCCTTCGGCCGACCAGCGCCCGGTGGCCGACGTGGTCACCTCGCCGCTGCCGCGGGTCGTGCCGCGCGAGCCATCGGCCTCCAGCCTTGCGCGGGCGGTCATCCGGCCCGCGTGGTACCGGCCGTCGGCGCCCAGCTGCAGGGTTTCCCCGGTCTGCTCGACCTGGGTCACCCGCACGTTGCCCGGAAGGTTCTCGCGCATCCACTGCGCCGCGCCGCCGGTGCTCAGCTGCCAGTGCCCGACCAGGCAGGCATCGGTGCGCAGGCTCCCGGCGCAGGCGCCGCAGCCGCTGCGCTGCTCCGCGCGCAAGCGCAGCTCGCTCGGCGCGGTTTGGGTGGGCAGGGCCGCCAGACGCCAGCGAGCCGGCTCTCCCGCCTGTGTGTCGATCGCAGGTGGAAGCGCCTGCCAGGCCGTGCCACCCTCGGACTGGACGCCGTGGCCGCCTGGCGGACTGCCGGCAAGGCCCCAGGAGCCACAGGCGAGGCTCAGCCAGGCGCGTTCAAGCACGAAGGGGCGCAGCGGGACGCTGCGCGTGGCCGTCCCATCGAAGCGCAATTCGGGCCCGTCGCGCGGATCCACCCTCACGCCCCCCGCCGGGCGGTGGATTCGCCCGTCGAGATAGTCCTGTGCGAAGGCCAGCCAGTCCTGCGCGGGAAGGGCGGCCGCGATGGCGGCCTGCTGGGCGCGCTCCCCGGGCGCCTGCGACAGCGAGGCCAGGAAGGGCATGATGCCCTCGGCACCGCGCTGGTCGGCCAGCCACAGGAAGAAGACCAGGGTCTCGTAGGTCATCCGCGTCAGCGGCGTATCGGCGGACGCGGCATCGAAGGCGTCGGCGCGGCGCTGGAAGTAGGCCGGATCCGGGACGGCCATCGAGGCAAACCAGTCGGCCGAACCCTCGAGCCACCAGGCCGGGCCGTGGCCTCCCCGGAGGCTCTCGAGGATGCGCGGGTCGAAGGTCGAGCGCTGGACGCAATGAAAGATCTCGTGCGCGACGACGGCCGCGGCGTAGGCCGTGTCGGCGCCCGGGCCGAGCACGTAGAACGTGATCTGGCACTCGCGCGGATCGCCGGCGTAGTTGGTGATGGCGGCGATCCCGCCGATGTGGTCGGCGGTTTCGTCCGGCGGCAGGTCGTCGGCTACCAGCACGCTGGTGTCCACGATCTCGAACCGGCCGATGCGCGACAGCGCCTCCGCCGCCAGCCGCACGCCGCGATCGATCTCGACGAGCAGGGCGTCATCTGCAATCCAGTCTGCCGAGAGGTCGTGCAGCACCCTCAGCTGGTGTCGCCCGAAGGGCGTCGCGACATCGACGCGCAGGCGCTCGACGCAGTCGTAGTCGACCGTGCGCAGGCGGGCATCGAACCCGTCCAGGTAGGCGGGATCGGCACAGTCCCCGAAGGCCGCGCGAGCCTGGGACGGATGCCAGGCAAGCCAGCACAAGAACAGCAGGACGAGCATCGGCCGTGGGAGGGACATTCGAATCTCCGGTTGCGTGGGGGGCCTAGTCAGAAACGTCGTGCAGGGGCCCCGCGGGCCGCGCAGTGCCATCGAACAGCCCCGGCTGGGGCGGCATCTCGTCGTGGTGGCGGAAGTTGGCCAGGCCCACGCCCACCAGCCGGTAGCGGGTGCGCGCGGGCAGTTCAACCCGCTGGCGCAGCTCGAGCGCGATGGCCGTGAACTCTTCCAGCGTGCCCGGCGGCACCGGCGGCGTGAGGCTGCGGGTGAGGATGCGGAAGTCCGCCGTCTTGAGCTTGAGCACCACCGTGCGCGGGCTGCGGTCGGTTTCGCGTCGGGCGGCCTGCCAGGCTTTCTCCGCCAGGCGGGTGATGGCTTCGCCGGTGTGTTCGAGCGGCAGGTCGGTCTCGAAGGTGTCTTCGGCCGAGACCTGGGTGGTGGGCCGCTCGGCCTGGACGGGGTGCTCGTCGATGCCCAGCGACAGCTCGTGCAGTCGCCGGCCCCAGCGGCCGAAGCGGCGCTCGAGCGCGGGCAGGCCGTGCTCGCGCAGCTGGCCGACCGTGCGGATGCCCAGGGCCGCCAGGTTGGCCTCCATCACCCGGCCCACGCCGGGCAGGCGACCGACGGGCAGCGGCGCCAGGAAGTCCATCACCCGGGCCGGCCGGAGTACGAACAGGCCGTCGGGCTTGTTCCAGTCGCTGGCGATCTTGGCCAGGAACTTGTTGGGTGCCACGCCGGCCGAGGCGGTGAGCGCGGTTTCCTCGCGGATGGCGGCGCGGATGGCCTCGGCCACGGCGGTGGCGCTGCCCAGGCCGAGTTTGTCGTGGGTGACGTCGAGGTAGGCCTCGTCGAGCGAGAGTGGCTCGATGAGGTCGGTATGCCGCGCGAAGATCGCGCGCACCTGCCGCGAGACGGCCTTGTAGCGCCCGAAATCGGGCGGCACGAACACCGCCTGGGGGCACAGCTTCTCGGCCCGCAGCGCCGGCATGGCCGAGCGCACGCCGAACTTGCGCGCCTCGTAGCTGGCCGCGCACACGACCGACCGGGCCCCCCGCCAGGCCACCACCACCGGCCGCCCCCTCAGCGACGGGTCGTCGCGCTGCTCCACGGACGCATAAAACGCGTCCATGTCCACATGCACGATCTTCCTGCTCATCCCGCCCGCCTTGAAATGGGGTCAGAGAACATTAACGCTTCAATCGCGGGATTAAAGCGTTAATGTTCTCTGAGCCCATTTCTTGGAGGGAGCCGGGTGGACGGGTTGCCGGTGGCGGTGGAGCGGTATCGGGCGGAGTACCGGGCGACGGAGATCCCGGCGCGCTACAGCGGGACGGCGCATGCGCTGTTCACCTTCGGCGTGGTGCCGGTGATCCTGGCGGCCTGCCTGCTGCAGCTCGGGGCGGTGTCGTGGCGGGAGTGGCTGGTGGTGCCGGCGTCGCTGGTCTACGCCAACCTGGTCGAATACCTCGGCCACCGCTGGCCCATGCACCGGCCCTTCCCGGGCCTGGGCCTGATCTACAAGCGCCACGCCGGCCAGCACCACCGCTTCTTCACCCACGAGGCCATGCCGGTCGGGTCGCGCCGCGATTTCCGCGTGCTGTTGTTCCCGCCGGTGCTGGTGGTGTTCTTCTTCGGCGGCTTCGCGGTGCCGGTGTGGTTCCTGCTCGAGGCCTTCGTCTCGGCCAACGTGGCCTGGCTGTTCGTGGCCACCGGCATCGCCTACTACCTCAACTACGAGGTGCTGCACACCGCCTACCACATGCCCGACGGCCACTGGCTGGCGCGCATCGGGCTGGTGCGGCGCCTGCGCTGGCTGCACCAGGCCCACCACGACCCGCGGCTGATGGCCAGCCGCAACTTCAACATCACCTATCCGCTGGGCGACTGGCTGTTCGGGACCCTGTACCGCCCGCACGAAGCCGGAAACGCTCGCGATAGTCGGCCGGGGTGAGCGAGGTGGCGCGCTTGAACAGCTTCCGGAAGCTCGATGCATCCGAGTAGCCGCAGCGCTCCACGATCTCCTCGAAGCTCAGCAGCGTCGTCTCCAGCAGTGCCTTGGCGCGCTCGACCCGCATCTGCTGCAGGTGCGCCAGCGGCGACATCCCGTAGTGCTGGTGGAAATGCCGCAGCAGGCTGCGCTCACTGGTGCCGCAATGCCTGGCGATCTCGGCGATCCCCAGCTCGCGGTGCAGCTCGCCCTGCAGGAATCGCGCCGCCTTTTCCAGCAGCGAGTGCCGCGGCCGCTCGGCCAGCGCATGGCTGATGTAGGGGGCCTGGCTCTGCCGGTCCGGGTCGATGAGCATCATGCGCGCCGTGTGCTGGGCCAGCGCCGGGTCGGCCACCCGCGCCAGCAGCTGCAGCAGGTAGCCCATCACCGCCGTGCTGGCGCCGGTGGTGGCGACGCCGCCGTCCTCCACCACCAGGTGCTGCACGTCCAGCGACACCCGCGGGTAGTGCGCGCGGAACACGCCATCGAGCCACCAGCTGGTGGTGGCCCGATGGCCGTCGAGCAGGCCGGCCTCGGCGAGCAGCAACGCGCCGCAGCAATTCGCCGCCAGCGGCACGCCGCGCAGGGACAGCGCGCGCAGCAGCTCAAGCTCCGGCCCGAAGCCCCCCAGCCGGCCCACTGCGTCGCTGGCGCTGGCGTGCATGTAGCCCGGCACCAGCAGCAGGTCCAGGGCCTGGTCCGGCGAGCGCACGGGCCCGAGCTGCAGGCCGCCCGCATCGGTCATGGTCGGCTCGCCGCGCGCGCCGACCAGCACGGTCGCAAAGCGTGGCGCCGCGCCGGGATCGCGAAGTTCGCCGAGCTTGTTGGCGATGCGCAGCATGTCCATGGGCGCCGTCAGGCCGGACGCCAGGGCGCCGTCGAGGGCCAGCAGGCCCAGGGTGAAGGGGCGTTCAATCGGCGACATAGATCACCCCGGAGTGTTCCGACAGCCAGGCCGCCAGGCCCGGAGGCACCGGCAGCGAAGGCAGGCCGGCGGGCAGCGGCTGGTGGCAGCCCACCAGCCTGACCTGGCCCGGGTGGCCGGGCGGCAAGGGCGTGGCCGAGGGCGCCACCAGCGTCGGGTGCCCCTCTGCGTCCATCGTCAGCAACCACAGGCCGCGCGGCGGCAGCTCGCCGGCCCGGCACTGCTCGGAGATGCGCAGGCGCAGATCGGCGCCCTCCGCGGGCAGCAGGCGCCAGCGGTGCTCGCGACGGTGCAGCACGGCGTCATAGCGGGCGCCCTCGACGAACACCGCCTCGTCGGCGGCGGGCGTGGCGGCACTCGAGGCCTGGGAGGCGAGGGCGAGAAGGGCGGACAGCAGCAGGCGTTTCATGGCGGGCTCCTTGGCGTATCGCCGGGGCGGGGGCCCCGGGGCACGCTCAGGTTCGCGCCGGCGGATCCGGCCCGTCAGTGGCTAAAACGACACCTTGGGGGCGAAATCGGCCAATCAGCCCTCGGGCCCGGGCACCGGGCAGCCTTCCAGGTAGTGCAGCCAGCCGGTCAGCAGGCCATCGGCGTTGAGCGTTCGCTCGACGCGACCGCAGTGCAGCACCGGCGGCGTGCCGCCAGCGGGCCGCCACAGCGGCGAGCCTTCGCCGGGCAGCTGGTCGTCGGCCGCCACGGCCTGCACCGACTCGATGTCGCCCTGGCCCAGGTCGATCACGCAGTCGAAGCGCGCGCCGCTGCTGTCGCGCAGGCGCACGCCGGCCAGGCCCCGGTTCATCGGCCAGGCCTTGGTGACGGCGTCGGTGGCGACGCCGCCGTCGAAGGCACAGCGCAGCACCGCGGCCGACAGCTCGGGCAGCAGGCGCGACCAGTCGTCGTCGGACTTGCCGGCGGCGTCGAAGGCCGGGGCCGCACCCAGGTCGAGGCCGTACTCGGCCGTGCAGCAACCCGTGCCCTGGCGACCATCGGCGAAGCCGAGCACGGCGCTGTAGGGCATGGCGGGGCCGTCGGCCATGGTGTCGAAGCACTGCCCGGGCGAAATCACCGCGCCGGTGATCGCCTCGGGCTGGTCGGCCGGGGCACCGCGGAAGGTGAAGGCACCGCCGGCGGTGGCGCGCAGTTCGCCGGCCAGCGCGGTCTCGCCGTCGGGCGTCTTGAGCACGGCGCCATCGACCACGGCGTCCAGCGCCCAGAAGGGCTCGTTGCCGCGGCACAGGAAGGCACGCGGCACCTGGCCAACGGGCGCGGCCGCGGCATCGGGGGCGGCGGCTTGCGCAGCGGGCGCGGGTTCGGGTGCCGGGGCGGCGGCGTCGACCGGTTCCGGGTCGCGCGAGCAGGCGGCGAGGGCGAGCAGCAGGGGAATCGCGAGCGCATTGCGGTTCATGGCGGGCCTCCGGTGCGTGCCGCCCACGATGCCCCAGCCCGGCGGGCCCGGCAAGCTGAACGCGCCGCTCGCCACCTCGCCCGCCGGTCAACCCGGCCCGGCGCGGCGCGTTCTTGTCTGCGTGGGCGGATCCGACCGCCATCAACCGGAGAACGCGAATGCGCAAGACCCTGATCTTCACCGCGCTGGTCCTGGCCAGCGGCGTCGCCCTCGCCCAGCAGGGCAATGCGGGCGACCGAGAGGCGGCGCGCGCCGAGTGGCGCGCCAAGGCCGACGCCCGCTGGGCGCAAGCCGACAAGGATGGCGACGGCAGCCTCGACCGCATCGAGGCGCAGGCGATGCCGCGCCTGGCCGAGCGCTTCGATCGCATCGACGCCAACGCCGACGGCGAAATCAGCCGCGAGGAAATGGCCGCGATGCACGGCAAGATGCGCCACGGCCAGCGCGGCATGCGCATGGGCCGCATGCAGGGCTACATGGCCGGCTTGTTCGTCGGCATGGACGACGACCGCAACGGTGCCATCAGTCGCGCCGAGCTGGGCGACAAGGCGCCGCGGATCGCGGAGAACTTCGCCGCCATCGACGCCGACGGCAATGGCGAGCTGAGCAAGGAGGAGTTCCGCGCCTTCCAGAAGGAGCGGCGCGCCGGGAGGCACGCCCAGGGCGGGCAGTAAGCCCGCCACCGGGCGGGGCGCGATCACGCCCCGCCCGGGGTGACTCAGAAGCTCAGGCCGGCGCTGAGGCCGTAGACGATCGGGTCGACGTTGGCGGTGCCGACATTGCCCAGGGTCTCGACGGTCACGTCGGTGTCGAAGTCGAGCTTGCGCACGTCGGCGCGGATGAAGAAGTTGTCGGTGACGAAGAAATCCACGCCGCCGCCGTAGCTGATGCCGTTCGAGTTCGAGCCGTCGATGCCCAGGCCGGCCAGCGCACCGAGGGTGCGCTCGCCCGAGACGTTGACCCAGCCGTAGCCCAGGCCGACGTACGGACGGACCTTGCTGCCCGGCGCGAAGTGGTAGTTCAGGCTCAGCGTGGTCGGGCGGTGCTCGACGCTGGCGATGGTGCCCAGGCCCTCGAGCGTGACTTCGTGCTCGAACTTGGCCAGGCCGCTCCACAGCTCGACCGAGAAGTTGTCATTGAAGGCGTAGGCGACGCTGCCGGTGAGGCTCCAGTCGTCGTTCACCGACGCCCTGGCGCCGGCGAGGGTGCCGTTGTTCGACTTCGGGTCGACGTTGGTGTAGCCGAGGGTGGCGCTGAAACCCTCGGCGCTGGCGCTGGAGGCGGCGAAGGCGGCGGCGAGGGCGAGGCTGGTGAGCACGAGACGCTTCATTTCGGATTCTCCTGGTCGGGGGGCCGGCCACGGGCCGGTCCCCGCGCAGGTTGCTGCGGCGAGCATCAACCAGCGGTGAGGCCGGTGCAAAGGCCGGGTGAAAACGCCGGGGAACCAAGTCCGCGCGGGGCTGTCCCAAATGGCACAGGCGGCACCGCAACGTTCGCGCCAGCCTTGGCATCGAAGGGACTGGCAATGTCCCGGAAGTTTCATGGCGCTTGGGTCCCCGCGGGGCCCCGCCCGGCCGCGACCAGCACGCGTGGCCGCCGGTGTTTGCGCTCCCCAGGCCCCCCGGCACCCCCCGGGGGGTTTTTTTTGGGCGCGAGGGGGGGACAATAGCCGGCCCAACGTGACGAACCCCAGGTGGACCATGGCCGAGCTCAAGGAAGCGCGGGTGCCGGATATCGGCGACGACAAGGACGTGCCCGTCATCGAGCTGCTGGTGCAGCCCGGCGATGCCGTCAAGAAGGACCAGGGCCTGGTCACCCTCGAGTCGGACAAGGCCACGATGGAGGTGCCGGCGCCCTTCGACGGCATCGTGCGCGAGCTGAAGGTGAAGGTCGGCGACGAGTTGTCGGAAGGCTCGGTGGTGGCGCTGATCGAGCCGGCCGCCGGCGCCGCCGCCGCGGCGCCCGCGCCCACGCCCGCCCCGAAGGCCGAGGCTGCCCCGGCGCCGGCCGTCGAGGCCAGGCCCGAAACTGCGCCGGCCCCGAAGGCCGAGCCGGCGCCGCGCCCGGCCGCCCCGGCCACGAACGCCGGCAACCCCAGCACGCCGCCGGTGCGCTTCGAAGCCGACGCGCTGCTGCCGGGCAAGGTGCCGCACGCCAGTCCCGCCGTGCGCGTGTTCGCGCGCGAGCTGGGCGTGGACCTGGCCCAGGTGGCCGGCAGCGCCCGCGCCGGCCGCATCACCCGCGAGGACGTGCAGGCCTTCGTCAAGCAGGTGATGGCCGGCGGCGCCGCGCCGCGCGCCGCCGGTGGCGGCGGTGGTGGCCTGGACCTGATCCCGTGGCCGAAGGTGGACTTCTCGAAGTTCGGCGACACCGAGCGCCAGCCGCTCTCGCGCATCCAGAAGCTCAGCGGCGCCAACCTGGCGCGCAACTGGGCCATGATCCCCCACGTCACCCAGTTCGACGACGCCGACATCACCGAGATGGAGGCCTTCCGCAAGAAGCTGGGCGAGGAGAACAAGGACGTGAAGGTCACGCCCCTGGTCTTCCTGATCAAGGCGGCGGTGGCGGCGCTGAAGAAGTACCCGGCCTTCAACGCCTCGCTCGACGGCGACGAGCTGGTGCTCAAGAAGTACTTCAACATCGGCATCGCGGTGGATACGCCCGATGGCCTGGTGGTGCCGGTGATCCGCGACGCCGACCGCAAGGGCCTGCTCGAGCTCGCCCGCGAGCTGGGCGAGATCAGCGCCCGCGCCCGCGACAAGAAGCTCACGTCGGCCGACATGCAGGGCGGCTGCTTCTCGATCAGCTCGCTGGGCGGCATCGGCGGCACCGCGTTCACGCCGATCATCAACGCGCCCGAGGTGGCCATCCTGGGCGTCTCGCGCAGCGCGATGAAGCCGGTATGGAACGGCAGCGAGTTCGCGCCGCGCCTGATGCTGCCGCTGAGCCTGAGCTACGACCACCGGGTGATCGACGGCGCCGCCGCCGCGCGCTTCACGAGCTATCTGGCCCAGGTGCTCGGCGACCTGCGCCGGCTGCTGCTCTGATGGCCCAGCCGCTGCCCTCCGTTCCCGGCCAGCCGCCGGCGCGCATTCGCGTGGCGGCGGTGCAGTACGGCCAGCGCCGGGTTTCGGGCTTCGACGAGTTCGCGGCCCAGGTCGGGGAGTTCGTGCGCGTCGCGGCCGACTACGGCAGCGACTTCGTGCTCTTCCCGGAGCTGTTCACCCTGCAGCTGCTCAGCGCCGAGCCGCGCCTGCTGTCGCCGGCCGAGGCCGTCGAGCGCCTGAGCCAGCACACCCCGGCCTTCACCGCCTTGCTGCAGCGGCTGGCCAGCCAGTACCGCATCAATGTGATCGGCGGCACGCACCCGACGCGCACCGACGAAGGCACGCTGCGCAACCCCTGCTTCATCGCCACCCGCGACGGCGCGCTGCACCGGCGCGACAAGCTGCACATCACGCCCAGCGAGCAGGGCAGCTGGGCGGTCGGCGGCGGCGACGCGGCCGACGTGCTGGCCACCGATGCCGGCCCGGTCGGCATCATGGTTTGCTACGACAGCGAGTTCCCCGAGCTCGGCCGCCACCTCACCGAACAGGGGGCGCTGGTGCTGTTCGTGCCGTACTGCACCGACGTGCGCGCCGGCCACCTGCGCGTGCGCTACAGCTGCCAGGCGCGCGCGGTCGAGAACCAGGTGTACGTGGTCGCGGCGGGCAACGTCGGGCACTGCCCGAACGTGGCCAACTTCGACATCCAGTACGCGCAGTCGGGCGTGTACACGCCCTGCGATTTCCCGTTCCCGCCCGAAGGCATCGCCGCCGAGGCCAGCGCCCAGGCCGAGCAGATCGTATTCGCCGACCTCGACCTGGCCGCGCTGCTCGAGGCGCGCCGCGACGGCACCGTCAAGAACCTCGCCGACCGCCGGCCGGAGCTCTACGCCCGCTGGCGCCAGGCCACCTGAAACCCCGTCCGGCGCCCGCGCCGGCACCTGCAGGAGAAAACCATGGCCCAGATCGAACTTCGTGTTCCCGACCTCGGCGACGACAAGGACGTGCCGGTGATCGAGCTGCTCGTGCAGCCCGGCGACGCGGTGAACAAGGACCAGGGCCTGGTGACGCTCGAGTCCGACAAGGCGACGATGGAAGTGCCGGCCAGTGCCGCGGGCAGGATCGTCGAGCTGAAGGTGAAGGTGGGCGACACGGTGTCGGCGGGTGACGTGATCGCGATCGCCGAGGCCGCGGGCGAGGCGCAGCCCTCTCCCCCGGCCCTTCTCCCGCAAGCGGAGAGGGGAGACAAGCCCGCCGCCAAGCCCGCCGATAGCCCCTCTCCCCTTGCGGGAGAGGGGTTGGGGAGAGGGGCCACCGGCCGCAAGCCCGACGTCGAATGCGGGCTCGTGGTGCTCGGCGCCGGCCCCGGTGGCTACACCGCCGCCTTCCGCGCCGCCGACCTGGGCCTGGACGTGCTGCTGGTCGAGCGCTACGAGGCGCTGGGCGGCGTCTGCCTCAACGTCGGCTGCATCCCGTCCAAGGCGCTGCTGCATGCGGCCGCGGTGATCGAGGAGGCGAAGCACGCGCACGACTTCGGCGTGGACTTCGGCCAGCCGAAGATCGACCTCGACAAGCTGCGCGCGCACAAGGACAAGGTCGTCGCCCAGATGAACAAGGGCCTGGCCGGCATGGCCAGGCAGCGCAAGGTCCGCACGCTCACCGGCACCGGCAGCTTCGTCTCGCCCAACGAACTCGAAGTGCGCACGCACGAAGGCGTCAAGCTCGTGCGTTTCGACAAGTGCATCATCGCGGCCGGCTCGCAGCCGGTGAAGCTGCCCGGCTTCCCCTGGGACGATGCCCGCGTGATGGATTCCACCGACGCGCTGGTGCTGGCCGAGGTGCCGAAGAAGCTGCTGGTGGTCGGCGGCGGCATCATCGGCCTGGAAATGGCCTGCGTGTATTCCGCGCTGGGCAGCCAGGTCACCGTGGTCGAGTTCATGGACCAGCTGATGCCGGGCGCCGACAAGGACCTGGTCAAGCCGCTGGCCGATCTTCTGAAGAAGCGCGGCGTCGCCGTGCACCTCAAGTGCAAGGTGGCCCGGGTCGAGGCTAAGAAGGATGGCCTGCACGCCCGCTTCGAGGGCGACTCGGTGCCCTCGGAGACGAAGTACGACCGCGTGCTGGTCTCGGTGGGCCGTGCCCCCAACGGCGGCAAGCTCGGCGCCGACAAGGCCGGCGTGGCCGTCACCGAGCGCGGCTTCATCCCGGTGGACCGGCAGATGCGCACCAACGTGCCGCACATCTTCGCCATTGGCGACCTCGTCGGCCAGCCGATGCTGGCGCACAAGGCCACGCACGAGGGCAAGCTGGCGGCGGAAGTGGCCGCCGGCCACAAGAAGGAGTGGGTGGCGCGGGTGATCCCGTCGGTCGCCTACACCGACCCGGAGATCGCCTGGGTCGGCGTCACCGAGACCGAAGCCAAGGCCAAGGGCCTGGCGGTGGGCGTGACCAGGTTCCCGTGGGCGGCCTCGGGTCGCGCGGTCGGCATCGGCCGCACCGAGGGCTTCACCAAGCTGATCTTCGACGAGCACACCGAGCGCGTGATCGGCGCCGGCATCGTCGGCCCGCACGCCGGCGACCTGATCGCCGAAGTGGCCCTCGCCATCGAGATGGGCTGCGAAGCCGCCGACATCGGCCACACCATCCACCCGCACCCGACCCTGAGCGAATCGGTGGCGATGGCGGCCGAGATCCAGGACGGTTCCATCACCGACCTCTACCTTCCCAAGAAAAAATAAACCGGGTTCGTTTTCAGGCGAAGACGAACCAGCAGACGACGCAGATGATCGCGGCGGCCAGCACGTTGAGCATCGCGCCCTCGCGGAACATGCGCTGGGCGCTGACCAGGCCGCTGCCGTAGGCGATCGCGTTCGGCGCGGTGGCCACCGGCAGCATGAAGGCGCCGCTGGCCGCGAGCACCGCCGGGAACATCAGCAGCGCCGGGTCGACGCCGATGGCCACGCCGGTGGCGGCCAGGATCGGCATCATCAGCACCGCCGTGGCGGTGTTGCTGGCGATCTCGGACATCATCAGCACCGCCACCACGACCACCACCAGCAGCACCGGCAGCGGCAGGTTGCCCAGCCCGGCGAGGTGGCCCGCCAGCGCGCCGCTCAGGCCCGAGGACTGGAAGGCCGTGGCCAGCGCGATACCGCCGCCGAAGAGCACCAGCGCGCCCCAGGGGATGCTCTCGGCGGTTTCCCAGTCGAGCAGGCGGCCGCCGCGGCCATCGGGCACCACGCACATCGCCACCACCGCCAGCAGCGCCACCGCGGCGTCGTTGGCACCGGGCATGGCCAGCCAGGCGCTCCAGCCGCCGAAGGGCTCGGTGCGCAGCACCCAGGCCAGGGCGGTGAATGCGAACACCGCCACCACGCGCCTTTCGGCCGGCGTCCAAAGCCCGCCCGGGGGCAGCAGCGCCGGCGGCGAGCCGGCCAGCCCGCGCCCGAGCCACCAGCCCACCAGCGGCAGCAGGAGCAGCACCACCGGCACGCCGATGCTCATCCAGTCGAGGAAGCCGTAGCGCGTGCCGGTGGTCTCGGCGTACACCTGCATGAACACCAGGTTCGGCGGCGAGCCGATCGGCGTGCCCAGGCCGCCGATGCTCGCCGAGTAGGCGATGGCGAGGATCAGCGGCGCCTGCAGGCGCTGGTCGGGATAGGCCTGCAGGATCGCCAGCGCCACCGGCAGCATCACCAGGGTGGTGGCGGTGTTGGAGATCCACATGCTCAGCGCGCCGCAGGCGGCGATGAAGCCGAACAGCAGGCTGCGGCCGCTGCCGCCGCCGAAGGCGCGCACCATGCCCAGCGCCAGCCGGCGGTGCGCGCCGCAGCGCTCGAGCGCGCGCGAGAGCATGAAGCCGCCGCCCAGCAGCAGGATCAGTTCGTGGCCGTAGCTCTGCGCCACCTGGCGTGCATCGAGCACGCCCAGCACCGGGAACAGCGCCAGCGGCAGCAGCGCCGTCACCGGCGCCTTCACCGGCTCGAGCACCCACCACAGCGCGCACCAGCCGGTCATGCCCAGCGTGGCCGCGAGCGCGTGCCCGGCACCCTGGCCGGTGGCGATGAAATACAGGAGGGCGGCGAGCAGCGGCCCGGCCGGCAGGGCGAGCCGGCGCAGCATCAGCCTTCGCCGTCCTTCTTCTGCCCGGGCACCGGCGGACGCAGCCCCGGCGCCAGCGCCAGCGCGGCCTGCGCGACCAGGTAGGCGCTGACCGGCGCGGTCATGAACAGGAACAGCGTGATCAGCAGCTCGCGCAGGCTCGGCGCGCCCTGCATGGCCTGCCAGAGCATGGCCGCCAGCAGCACGCCGCCCACGCCCAGCGTGCTGGCCTTGGTGGGGCCGTGCAGGCGCTTGAAGATGTCGCCCAGCTTCACCAGGCCCCAGCTGCCGACCAGCGCGAAGCCGCCGCCCAGCAGCAGCAGGGCGCAGGCCAGGATTTCCAGCGCGGTGTTCATTCGACGATGTCCCCCCGCACGACGAACTTGGCCAGCACGATGGTGCTGACGAAGCCCAGCATGGCGATCACCACCGCCGCCTCGAAGTAGATGCCGGTGCCGTGCCACAGGCCGGCCAGCACCAGCAGCGCGATGGTGTTTATGTAGAGCGTGTCGAGCGCGATGATCCGGTCCGGCAGGCCGGGGCCGCGCAGCAGCCGGTAGAGGTTGAGCACCATCGCCAGCGAAAACAGGCCCATGGTGATGGCGAGGCTGGTCTGGATCACGGGAACACCTCCCTCAGCGGCGCCTCGTAGCGCGCCTTGATGTGGGCGATGGCCGCGTCGGCGTCCTCCAGGTGCAGGCAGTGCACCAGCAGGTGGCGCCGGTCGGCCGAGAGCTCGGACGAGAGCGTGCCGGGCGTCATGGTGATGATGCCGGCGAGCGCGGCGATGCCGTGCGGGTTGCTGATCTCCAGCGGGATCCAGATGAATCCGGGGTGGATGCTCGATTCGCGGCCCAGGATGCGGCGGGCAACCTCGATGTTCGACAGCACGATGTCCCACAGCACCACCAGCGCCAGGCGGGCGGCCACCAGCGGCCGGCGCATGTGCGCGGTGTCCTCGCGCAGGCGCTGGGCCAGCAGTGGCAGCACGATCGCGAGCAGCGCGGCCAGCAGCAGGTGCGCCGGCGCAAGCGTGGCCACCAGCAGCAGCCACACCACGAACACCGCCAGGCTCAGCAGCGGGGCAGGCAACCAGCGCTTCATGGCGACACCCCCGGGCGCGGCAGCGCGCTTCTCACGGCCTGGATGTAATCAGCGGGCGCGACCACCTGAGCGGCCGCGTCCTGGGCATAGCGCAGCACCGGGCCGCCGGCCACCGCCAGCGCCACGCCCAGCGCCAGCAGCGCGATCGTCGCGCCCAGCTCGGTGCCGCGCAGCCGCGGCACCGCGCCCGGACGCGCCGGCTCGCCGCCCTCGCGCCAGAACACCTGGCTGGTGGCGCTGGCCAGCGCCACCACCACCCCCAGGCTGGTGCCCAGCACCACCGGCCACAGCCACGCGGCCTGCGCGTCGGGCACCGCCGCCAGCAGGCTGAACTTGCCGATGAAGCCCGACAGCGGCGGCAGGCCGGCCACCGACACCGCCGCCACCGCGAACAGCGCGCCGAGCAGGCCGCGATGGCTCATGTGGTCGAGCTTGCGCAGGCTGTCGCCGGCGTTGTCGCGCTGGCGCCGCACCAGGTCGGCCAGCAGGAACATCGCGCCGCCGACGAAGGTCGAATGCACCAGGTAGTAAAGACCCGCGCCGATGGCCTCGGCGCTGGCCAGGCCCACGGCGATGAACAGCGTGGCCGCCGAGGCCAGCACCAGGTAGGCCGCCAGCAGGCGCAGCGAGGGCGCGGCCAGCGCGCCCAGCGTGGCCAGCACCAGCGTGGCCGCGCCCAGCGGCAGCAGCCAGGGCCAGGCCATGCCGGCCAGGGCGCCGGCGTCGGCGCCGAACACCAGGGTGTAAACGCGCAGCACCGCGTACACGCCCAGCTTGGTCATGATCGCGAACAGCGCCGCGACCGCGGCCGGGCTGCGCGCGTAGGTGCCCGGCAGCCACAGGTACATCGGCAGCAGCGCGGCCTTGGCGCAGAACACCACCAGCAGCAGGCCGGCGGCGGCCTTGAGCGGCGCCGCCTGCTCCGGCGGCATCGCCGCCACGCGCACCGAAAGCTCGGCCATGTTCAGCGCGCCGGTGAGGCCATAGACCAGGCCCACCGCCACCAGGAACAGCGTCGAGGCGGTGATGTTGAAGGCCACGTACTGCAGGCCGCTGCGCAGGCGCGCCCCGCGGCCGCCGCTGAGCAGCAGGCCGTAGGAGGCGATCAGCAGCACCTCGAAGAACACGAACAGGTTGAACAGGTCGCCGGTGAGGAAGGCGCCGTTGAGGCCCATCAGCTGGAACTGGAACAGCGCGTGGAAGTGCGGCGCGCGCCGGTCCCAGCCGCCGGTGGCGAACACCAGGCTGGGCAGGGCCAGCAGGCTGGTGGCCACCAGCATCAGGGCCGAGAGCCGGTCGGCGACGAGGGTGATGCCCAGGTGCGCCGGCCAGTTGCCGACCAGGTAGGTGCGCACGCCGCCGTCGTCGGCCTGCACGGCCAGCATCGCCGCCAGCACCACGCCGCCGGCGGCCGCGGCCAGGCCGATGGCGCGCTGCACGGCGATGCGCCGCGTGCCCACCACCAGCAGCACGATGCCGGCCAGCAGCGGCAGCAGCACCGGGGCGATGACGAGGTGGGCCATCATGCGCCACCTCCATTGCCCGGCTCATCGCCGTCGACGTGGTCGCTGCGGCTGTCGGAGCGGCTGCGGATGGCGGCGACGATCAGCACCGCCGTCATCGCGAAGGCGATCACGATGGCGGTGAGCACCAGTGCCTGCGGCAGCGGGTCGGCGTGGTTGGCCAGGGTCGGGTCCAGGGCCTTGTCGAGGATCGGCGGCTTGCCCACCACCAGCCGGCCCATGCTGAAGATCAGCAGGTTCACGGCGTAGGAGAGCAGGGTGAGACCGAGGATCACGTCGAAGCTGCGCGCGCGCAGCAGCAGGTAAACGCCCGCCGCCACCAGCACGCCGATGAAGCTCGAGAGCGCCAGTTCCATCAGTGGGCCCTCCCGTGCACGGGCTGCCTGACGCTGGCCATGCTGCCCAGCATCAGCAGCGTGCCGGCGCCCACCACGAGGTAGACGCCGATGTCGAAGGCCATGGCGCTGGCCAGCGGGATGTCGCCGAGCACGGGCAGGGCGACGTAGCGGGTGTGGCTGGTCATGTAGGCGTAGCCCAGCAGCCAGCTGCCGACGCCAGTGGCCAGCGCGGCCGCCAGCCCCAGGCCGATGACGCGCGGGGTGTCGAAGCCCAGGCGCTGGCTCACGTAGGCATTGCCCGAGAGCACGTACTGCAGCAGCAGCGGCACCGCCAGCACCAGGCCGGCGATGAAGCCGCCGCCGGGCAGGTTGTGCCCGCGCAGGAACAGGTACACCGACACCGCCAGCGCCAGCGGCAGCAGCAGGCGGGCGACGATGTTGGGCACGAGCATCTCGTCGCCCGGGGTCTCGAGGCGGCGCTCGGGCAGCATGCGCGCGCGCCGCAGCAGGGCGTGCACCACCAGGCCGGCGATGCCGAACACCGCGATCTCGCCCAGGGTGTCGAAGCCGCGGAAGTCCACCAGGATGACGTTCACCACGTTGGTGCCGCCGCCCTCGGGCAGCGACAGCGCGAGGATCTCGGAAGACACCGTGTCGAGCGGGCGGGTGATGGCCGAGTGCACCAGCGCGGCCACGCCGCCGCCGGCGGCCAGCGCGATGGCGGCGTCGCGCCAGCGGCGCAGGCGGGAAGGTTCTTCCGGCGACTCGGCCGGCAGGTAGTTCAGGGCAAGCAGCATCAGCGCGATCGTCACCACTTCAACGAGCAATTGGGTCAGGGCCAGGTCGGGCGCGGACAGCAGCACGAAGCACAGGCTCACGGCCAGGCCCACCGCGCCCATCACCAGCAGGGCCACCAGGCGGCGGCGGTGCAGCAGCACCGTGGCCAGCGTGGCCGCGACGCCCAGGCCCCAGACCAGCCAGCCCAGCGGCGGCATCGGCTGCGAAGCGCCCGCCGACAGCGAGGCCGACAGGAAGGGCGCGGCGCCCAGGGCCAGCGCCGAGAGCACCACCAGCAGCAGGAAGCGCTGCAGGCTGCCGTTCTCGATCGCGCTGGTGACGCGGCCGGCGAGCTTCACCGCCTCGTGCAGCTTCCACTCGTAGACGCGGCGGCCGCGCGAGTCGTAGCTCACGCCGTAGAGGTCGATCAGGCGGCGGATGCCGAAGTACAGGCCCACGCCGGCGACCAGGCCCACCGCGCTCATCAGCAGCGGGATGTTGAACCCGTGCCAGATGGCCAGGCTGTACTCGGGTACGCGCTCGCCGAGCACGCCCACCGCCGCGGCTTCCAGCACCGGCGCGATGGTCAGCGCCGGCGCGATGCCCACGGCCAGGCACAGCACCACCAGGATCTCGACCGGGATGCGCATGAAGCGCGGCGGCTCGTGCGGGGTCTTCTCGACCCGCACCGGGCCCTCGCCGAAGAAGGTGTCGTGCACGAAGCGCAGGCTGTAGGCCACGCCAAAGGCGCCGGCCAGCACCGCCGCGCCGGCGATGCCCAGGCGCATGGCCTGGTGGCCCTCGACCTCCAGCGCCTCGGTGAAGAACATTTCCTTGGACAGGAAGCCATTGAGGAGCGGCACGCCCGCCATCGCCAGCGAGGCGATGATGGCCAGCGCGCCGGTGACCGGCATCAGCTTCATCAGCCCGCCCAGGCGGCGCATGTCGCGCGTGCCGGTTTCGTGGTCGATGATGCCGGCGGCCATGAACAGCGAGGCCTTGAAGGTGGCGTGGTTGAGGATGTGGAACAGGCCGGCCACCACCGCCATCGGCGTGCTCAGGCCGAACAGCAGCGTGATCAGGCCCAGGTGCGAGATGGTCGAGTAGGCCAGCAGGCCCTTGAGGTCGTGCTGGAAGATCGCATGCCAGGCGCCGACCAGCAGCGTGATCGCGCCGATGCCGCTGACCAGGTAGAAGAACAGGTCGCTGCCCGCCAGCGCCGGGTGCAGGCGCGCGAGCAGGAACACGCCCGCCTTCACCATCGTCGCCGAATGCAGGTAGGCCGACACCGGCGTCGGCGCGGCCATCGCGTGCGGCAGCCAGAACTGGAACGGGAACTGCGCGCTCTTGGTGAACACCGCCAGCAGCACCAGCACCAGCGCGTACGGATAGAGCGGGCTGGCGAGGATCTGCGGGCCGGACGCCAGCACCACGTCGAGCTCGTAGCTGCCGGCGATGCGGCCGAGCAGGATCACGCCGCCGAGCAGGGCCAGGCCGCCGGCGCCGGTGATCGCCAGCGCCATGCGGGCGCCGTCGCGGGCGTCCTGGCGGTGGTTCCAGAAACCGATCAGCAGGAAGGAACTGATCGAGGTGAGCTCCCAGAACACGGCCAGCAGCACCAGGTTGCCGGCCACCACCATGCCCAGCATCGCGCCCATGAACAGCAGCAGGAAGCCGAGGAAGCGCGGCATGCTGTCCTCTTCGGAGAGGTAGTAGCGCGCGTAGAGCACGATCAGTCCGCCGATGCCCAGCACCAGGCCGGCGAACATCCAGGCCAGGCCGTCGAGCCGCAGCGAGAGCTGCAGGCCGATGCCGGGAACCCACGGCAGCACGCTGCGCACGCCCTCGCCCGAGAGCACGTCGGGGGTCATCAGCGCCAGCAGTGCCAGGCCCGCCACGGGCGCCAGCCCGGCCAGCCAGGCGGCGGCGCGGCGGCGCTCGCGCGGCAGCAGGCCGACGAGCAGCGCGAGGATGAAGGGGGTGGCCAGCAGTAGTTCGAGCATCGCGTTCCTTGCAGCTCCGCGTCCTGCGGCCGGGGGCCGGGGCGGCGGTGGGGGGGGTCGTCGCACGACGAGTTGGCCGTGGAATATAACGCACGCGATTGTTCGCGCGCCGTGCATTCGCCGCTGCAGGTAAGCTGCGGCGATGGAGCGCGCATATAAACAAGAATGCTGGCTCGTGTTCGGCCTGACCGGCATGGTCGGCGAGGGAATGCGCGCCGGCCTCCTGCCCGGCGACCCGCCGCTGCTGGGCGTTTCGCGGCATCCGCCGCCGCCTGCCGGGGGCCTGCGATGGATCGCCGGCGAGTTGCCCGGCCAGGTGCCGGCGCCGCCCACGACGGCGATCGCCAGCCTCGGCCCGCTCGACGCCTTCGCCGCCTGGTTCGAATCCTCCGGCGCGGCACCCGAACGCGTGGTGGCCCTGGGCTCGACCTCGGTGCACGGCAAGGCGGGTTCGCCCGACCCGGCCGAGCGCGCGCTGGTCGAATGCCTGCGCGGGGCCGAGCAGCGGCTCGCCGCGGCCTGCGCCGCCCGCGGCAGCGCGCTGACCCTGCTGCGGCCGACCCTGGTCTGGGGCCGCGGCCGCGACCGCAACCTCTCGCGCCTGGTGTCGCTGGCCCGGCGTTGGCGTGTGTTGCCGCTGCCGCGCGCGGCCCGGGGCCTGCGCCAGCCGATCCATGCCGACGAGGTGGCCGCGGCGGTACTGGCCGCCCTGCGTGCACCCCGGCCGGTGCCCGGGGCCTTCGACCTGCCGGGTGGGGAAACGCTGCCCTACGACGAGATGACCGCCCGCTGCCTGCGCGCCGGCGCGCCCGGGGCCCGGCTGCTGCGCCTGCCCGGGCCGGTGTTCCGGGCAGCCATGGCGCTGCTGGGCCGGCGGGGCCCGGGCGCCGGCGTGCTGGCCCGGCTCGACCGGGACCTGGCCTACGACCCGGCGCCCGTGCAGGCTGCGCTGGGCTGGCGGCCGGGGCCCTTCAGGCCGGCATCCGGCGACTTCGCGGAACCATGATGCAGCGCAGCAAAGCCGTGACCCGGGTCACCATACGCAACAGCATTGCCATTTCCTAACGAACAATTAATATGCCTAGAGGAAATGCTCTAGAGTCTGGGGGGAAGCCAGCTAGCCATGAAGAACGTTTTCGCCGCGGCCGTGTCGCCGCAATCTTTTCCCGCCAGGCTTGGCGGGGCCCCGAACACAACGCCGACGATCTGAACCCGAGGAAGCACCCATGAAGAAACAGAATGCAAACCGCGGGCGGATCGCTCGTGCCCGCCTGGCCACCGCCGTCGCCTTCGGCCTGCTTATGGCCCCGGCCGCGCACGCCGTTGAATTCAGCAAGGGCGAACTGAGCGGCAGCTGGGACACCACCGTCTCCTACGGCTACTCCTGGCGCGTCGACGACCAGGACGAAGACCTGATCGGCAAGTCCTGGTTCGACCCGCTGCTGTGCGCGCAGAACGTGCCGCTGGGCGCGATCCCGGTCGGCCCGGGCCGCTGCACCAGCACCGGCGGCGTGCCGGGTTCGGCCGCGCAGATCGCCGCGCCGGGCCGCTTCTCGGCCAACCGCGACGACGGCAACCTCAAGTACGACAAGGGCGACGCGATCTCCAGCGCGCTCAAGATCACCTCCGAGCTGAGCGTGAACTGGCGTGACTGGGGTGCGTTCGCGCGCGCCACCTACTTCTACGACTTCGAGAACGCCGACCGCGACGACCTGACCCAGGAAGCCAGGGACCGCATCGGCGAGCGCTTCCGCATGCTCGACGCGTTCGTCTACAAGAACTTCGAGCTCGGCGAAGAGGGCCAGCTGGGCGGCACCGTGCGCCTGGGCCGCCAGGTCGTGAGCTGGGGCGAAGGCACCTTCATCCAGAACGGCATCAACGTCATCAACCCGGTCGACCTGTCGGCGCTGCGCGTCGCCGGCGCCGAGCTGAAGGAAGCCTTCCTGCCGATCGACATGGTCTGGGGTTCGATCAACCTCTCGGACAACGTCGCCCTCGAGGCGCTGTACATGTTCGAGTTCGAGGAAATCGAAGTCGACGCCGCCGGCACCTACTTCAGCGCCAACGACTTCGCCACCCCGGGCGGCACCTACCTGATGCTGGGCTTCGGCACCACGCCGCAGCCGGTGTACAACCCGGAGAACTTCTTCTCCACCTGCTACAACGGCCCGGCCGGCTTTGCCACCTCCGACCGCTTCGGCGACCTGGCGGCCATCTACGGCCCGGCCACCGCCGCCCAGATCATCGCCATCGGCTGCGGCAACGCCGTCGGCCGCCTGCCCAACCGCAACGCCCGCGACAGCGGCCAGTACGGCCTGGCGCTGCGCTGGTACGCCGAGGCGCTCAACGAGACCGAGTTCGGCTTCTACTTCCTCAACTACCACAGCCGCGTGCCGCTGCTGTCGGGTCGCGCGGTCAACAACCCGGTCGTCGGCGCCGCCTCGGGCCGCTTCTTCGCCGAGTACCCGGAAGACATCCAGATGTTCGGCGTGAGCTGGAACACCACGCTGCCGGGCGGCGTCGCCTGGCAGGGCGAGGTGAGCCACCGCCCGAACATGCCGCTGCAGGTGGACGACGTCGAGCTGCTGTTCGCCGCGCTCACCCCGCTCAACCCGTTCATCCCGGCCCCGTCGCTGCAGTTCAACAGCCAGCTGGGCAGCTTCGCGCTGGGCCAGGAAGTCCGTGGCTGGCGCGAGCATGAGGTCAGCCAGATCCAGATGACCTTCACCAAGGCCTTCGCCCAGGTGATGGGCGCCGACCAGGTGGCCGTCGTGGCCGAGGTCGGCGGCACCGAGGTGTGGGACCTGCCGCCCCAGTCCGAGCTGCGCTACGAGGGCGAGGGCACCGACACCGGCGGTGGCTGCGACGTCTCCGACTCGCTGGCCGCGGGCTTCCCGGGCGCCGGCGCGCTGCTGTTCGGCTGCATGCGCAACCCGCAGACGCTGACCGGCGGCTTCCCGACCGCCTTCTCCTGGGGCTACCGCCTCGCCGCCCGCGCCGACTACAGCAGCGCGTTCGGCACCCCGTTCACGGTGTCGCCGCGCATCGCGTTCAACCATGACGTCAACGGCATCACCCCGGGCCCGGGCGGCAACTTCCTCGAGGACCGCAAGTCGCTGACCCTCGGCGTCGAGGCCAACTACCTGCAGAAGTGGGTGTTCGACCTGAGCTACACGGCGTTCAGCGGCGCCGAGCGTTATAACCAGATCCACGACCGCGACTTCGCGGCGTTCACCGTCAAGTACTCGTTCTAAGGCCAGGAGGCAGTAGATGAAGAACTACAGGAAACACGCACTGGCCCTTGCAGCGGGCGCCGCGGTGTTCGCCGTCGGCACCGCCAACGCGGCCGTCAGCGCGCAGGAAGCGGCCAAGCTCGGCCGCGAGCTCACCCCGGTGGGCGCCGAGAAGGCCGGCAACGCCGCCGGCACCATCCCGGCCTGGGAGGGTGGCATCACCACCCCGCCGGCCGGCTTCCGCGTCGGCACCTTCCACATCGACCCGTACGCCAACGACAAGCCGCTGTACTCGGTCACCCGCGCCAACGTGCAGCAGTACGCCAACGTGCTGACCCCGGGCCAGAAGGCGATGTTCGCCAAGTACCCGACCTTCCGCATGGACGTGTACCCGACCCGCCGCAGCGCCTCGTTCCCGCAGCGCACGTACGAGTTCACCAAGCGCAACGCCACCCAGTGCCAGCTGGTGGCCAATGGCGAGGGCGTGCAGAACTGCGCCGAGGGCATCCCGTTCCCGATCCCGCAGAACGGCTACGAGGTGATCTGGAACCACAAGCTCAAGTACAAGGGCCTGTCGGTGATCAGCTACTCGAACCAGGCGGCGCCCAGCGCCAACGGTTCGTTCACCCTCACCCGCGTCCGCGAGGAGCTGCTGGGCCTGTACTACAAGCCGGGCAACACCTCCGAGAACATCAACAACATCCTGCTGTACTTCAAGCAGGAAGTGCTCGGCCCGGCCCGCCTGGCCGGCCAGGTGCTGCTGGTGCACGAAACCCTGAACGCGGCCGCCGCGCCGCGCCAGGCGTGGGTGTACAACCCGGGCCAGCGCCGCGTGCGCCGCGCCCCGAACGTCGCCTACGACAACCCGGGCACCGCCTCGGACGGCCTGCGCACCAATGACATGACCGACATGTTCAACGGCGCCATGGACCGCTTCGAGTGGACCCTGGTGGGCAAGAAGGAGATGCTGGTCCCGTACAACGCCTACAAGGCGCACAGCGACAAGACCAAGGTCGCCGACCTGATCCGCCCGGGCCACCTCAACCCCGACCACATGCGCTACGAGCTGCACCGCGTGTGGGTGGTCGAGGCCAAGCTCAAGGCCGGCCAGCGCCACATCAACAGCCGCCGCACCTTCTACGTGGACGAAGACAGCTGGCAGATCATGCTGATCGACCACTACGACGGCCAGGGCAACCTGTGGCGTTATTCGGATGCGCCGTCGGTGAACTACTACGAGGTGCCGACCTTCTGGTCCACCCTCGAGACCCACCACGACCTCAAGTCGGGCCGCTACATCACGATGCTGCTCGACAACGAGGACAAGCCGCGCGACTTCGGCTACCAGAGCACCCCGGCGAACTACTCGCCGCAGAACCTGCGCACCGCGGGCGTGCGCTGATCCACGCGTGAAGGAAGGACCAGCCGCGCCCGAAAGGGCGCGGCTGCGTTAAGGGCCCCGCGCGTGCCGGGGCAGGGCAGGAGAGAGAGATGCCGAGCAAGCTGATCACCCGCACGCGCCTGGCTGGCGCCCTGGCGCTGGCGCTGGCGCTGCCGCTGGCGGCGCAGTCGCCGGACGAGGCGACCACCGACGAAGTCGCGCAAACCGAAGAATTCGAAGCGGCGGACGCCGCCGACCCCGCCATCCTCGACGCCGAGATGATGCCGCGCGCAAGCCGCTCGCTGCTGCTCGACGTGGTGGCCACCAGCGCCGGCTACTTCGCCGTCGGCGAGCGTGGCCACGTGCTGGCCTCCGACGACGGCAACCAGTGGCGCCAGGCGCCGGTGCCGACCCGCTCCACCCTAACCACCATCGCCAGCGCCAACGGCGTGCTCTGGGCCGGCGGCCACGACGGGGTGATCGTGCACTCCACCGACGGCGGCCAGACCTGGTCGCGCCGCCGCGTGCAGACCTGGACCCCCGACTACGCCGACCCGCTCGACGGCGTGCCGGTGATGGACATCCTGTTCACCGACGGCATGAACGGCTACGCCGTCGGTGCCTACGCGATGATGCTGGTGTCCACCGACGGCGGCGTGACCTGGGAACCGCGCCAGATCCTCGACCACGACGACGACGCCGGCGGCGATGACAGCGCCCCCGACGCCGGCGGCGACGAGTGGACCTTCGACGCCGCCGACCTCGAACTCGAGGCCGAGGCCGACCCGCACTTCTACGCCATGGGCCAGGCCGGCGACGGCACCCTGGTGATCGTCGGCGAGCGCGGCACCTTCCTGCGTTCCTCCGACGGCGGCGAGACCTGGGTGCGCAAGCGCCTGCCCTACGAGGGCTCGATGTTCGGCGTGCTGTCCTGGGACGACGGCCACCTGCTGGCCTACGGCCTGCGCGGCAACGTGCTCGAGTCGCGCGACCTGGGCAACAGCTGGAAGGCCGTCGAAACGGGCATCACCACCTCGCTGATGGGTGGCCACGCGCTGCCCGGCGGCGGCGCCATCCTGGTGGGCGCCAATGGCGTTGTGCTGCAGCGCCCGGACGCCGATTCGCCGTTCACCGAGACCCGCTTCGAGATGGCCAGCGGCGAAACGCCGAACCTGACCGGGGTCATGCCGGCCGGCGATGCCGGCTTCATCGTGGTTGGCGACAAGGGCGCCGGCCTGTTCCGCCCGCAGTAAGGGAGTTTCCATGAGCCTGCCCAACGCCCAGCCCGGCCCGTTCGCCCGCTTCGCCGAGAACATCGTCTTCTCGAACCGGCCGGTCATCCTGGTGCTGTTCGCGATCGTCACCGTGGCGATGATGTATTTCGCCAGCCAGCTCAAGGTGGACGCCGGCTTCAAGAAGCAGGTGCCGCTGCAGCACGAGTACATGCAGACCTTCCAGGATTACGAAGCGGAGTTCGGCGGAGCCAACCGCGTGCTCGTCGCCGTGATCGCGAAGGACGGCGACATGTTCGACCAGCAGTTCATGGCGACGCTGGAGAACATCACCAACGAGGTGATCAACCTCGACGCCACCGACGACGCCCGCGCCCGCTCGCTGTTCACGCCGAACGTGCGCTTCATCGAGGTGGTCGAGGACGGCCTCTCGGGCGGCAACGTCATCCCGCAGGAGTTCACCCCGAACGTCGAGGGCTTCCAGGCCGCCGAGGGCGACTACGAGCAGATCCGCAGCAACATCATCAAGGCCAACATCGTCGGCCGGCTGGTGGCCAAGGACTTCTCGGGCGCGATGATCTGGGCCGACCTGATCCCCGAGTCCGACGTCAACAAGGTCGACTACCAGCAGGTGGCCAACCAGTTCGAGGCCATCCGCCAGAAGTACGAGGACGAGAACCACAGCGTCCACATCATCGGCTTCGCCAAGATGGTGGGCGACATCAGCGACGGCGCGCGCTCGGTGATCAAGTTCTTTGCGCTCACCATCGGCTTCACCTGGCTGCTGCTGTTCCTGTACTCGACCTCGGTCAAGCTGGCCACGCTCACCGTCGCCGCGGCGATGGTGTCGGTGGTGTGGATGCTCGGCGCCCTGCAGCTGATGGGCTTCGGCATCGACCCGATGAACATGCTCACGCCCTTCCTGATCTTCGCCATCGCGGTGAGCCACGGCGAGCAGATGATCAACCGCTTCCGCGGCGAGATCTTCTTCGGCGGGCTCGAGGAAGGCACGGTCGAGGAGCTGCGCGCGCGCTCCAAGGACGCGGTCGAGCCGCTGGAAGCCGCCCGCCTGTCGTTCCGCATGCTGCTGATCCCGGGCACGGTGGCGCTGCTGGCCGGCTGCATCGGCTTCGGCGCCATCATGATCATCCCGATCGACATGGTGCGCGAGCTGGCCATCACGGCCACCGTCGGCGTGGCCCTGACCATCCTCACCGACCTGGTGCTGCTGCCGGTGCTGCTGAGCTACACGCGCCTGCGCAACATCGACCGCAAGCGCGAGTTCCGCCTGCGCCAGCTGACCCGCTTCGACCGCATCTGGGCCGCGCTCTCGCGCCTGAGCCGCCCGAAGATCGCCTACACCGTGGTCGCCATCGGCCTGGTGTCCTGGTTCTTCGCCTGGCAGCACGGCAACAAGGTGATGATCGGCGACGCCCAGCAGGGCGTGGCCGAGCTGCACGCCGACGCGCGCTACAACCAGGACGCGGTGCTGATTTCCGAGCGCTTCGCCCTGGGCGTGGACATCCTCAACGTCATCGCCGAGGCCGGCCCGTCGGCCTGCACCACGTCCTACGCGGCGATGGAGCTGATCGACCGGTTCGCCTGGCACATGGAGAACGTCGAGGGCGTCGAGCAGGTGATCACGCTGCCGGCCGCGTCCAAGATCGTCAACGCCGGCTGGAACGACGGCCTGGCGGCCTGGCGCGTGCTGCCGCGCGACCCGGACACGCTGCGCCAGGCGACGCAGAGCTTCGAGACCGACTCGGGCCTGCTCAACGTCGACTGCAGCGCGATCCCGATCACCATCTTCACCTCCGACCACCGCGCCACCACCATCGACCGCGTGGTCGCGGCGGTGAAGCAGTTCCGCGAGGAGAACAACGCGTACGCCGAGGGCAACCTGCGCGTGCAGCTGGCCGAGAAGGCCGCCGAGGACCCGAACTTCACCACCGACCAGGTGAACCTGCGCCTGGCCACCGGCAACGTGGGCGTCATGGCCGCCACCAACGACACGGTGCGCGCCTCCGAGCACACCATCCTGTACCTGCTGTACGCGGCGGTGTTCGTGATGTGCCTGATCAGCTTCCGCAGCCCGCTCTCGGCGCTGTGCATCCTGCTGCCGCTGGTGCTGGTGACCGAGCTGGGCCACTCGCTGATGGTCGAGCTCGACATCGGCATGAAGGTCAACACGCTGTGCGTGGTGGCCCTGGGTGTGGGCATCGGCGTGGACTATGGCATCTACATCTTCGCGCGCATGCGCGAGGCGATGCAGACGCCGGGCCGCACGCTGTCGGAGAGCTACTTCATCGCGCTCAAGACCACCGGCATCGCGATCTTCTACACCGCGCTGACGCTGGCGGTGGGCGTGGCGATGTGGATCTTCTCGGACCTGAAGTTCCAGGCCGACATGGGCATCATGCTCACCTTCATGTTCGTGGTGAACATGGTGGCCGCCATCATCTTCCTGCCCGCGCTGTGCCGCCTGCTGCTGCGCCCGGGCGAAAAGGACGAGTGGACCGCGCGCCTCTGACGGCCGCGTCGAGCAAGAACAGAAAGGCGGGCTCCGGCCCGCCTTTCTTTTTCAGAGCTCTTCGGGCAGGGGAGCGGGGCGGGACTTGGCTTGGGTGCGCAGGGCGATCAGGAGGATGCCGGCGAGGGTCATGGCGCCGCCGATCCAGAGTTTCGGGCCGGGGCGGTCGCCCCAGAAGGCCACGCCCAGCACCATCGCGAACACCGGCGTGAGCAGCAGCCAGGGCATCACCCTGGCCACCGCGTGGCGCTGCACCAGCGAGTAGTACAGGCCGTGGCCGATCACCGAGGCCACGATGGCCGCGTAGGCGATGCCGGCCCAGGCCGTGCCCGAAATGCCGCCCAGCGTGGCCAGCGCGCCGGGCTCGAGCCACAGGCTGAGCGCCAGCAGCGGGCCCAGGCCTACCGCCGCCGTCCACGCCTGCATGCCGTAGCGGGTGACGCCGCCGAGGCCGCGCATCAGCACCGTGCTCACCGCCAGGAAGAAGGCCGAGGCCAGCATCAGGCCCAGCGAGGCCGGGTGGTCGAGCACCAGCGGGTCGAAGCCCAGCACCAGCACGCCGGCGAAGCTCAGCGCGATGGCCGTGCCCGTGCGCCAGGCGAAGCGCTCGCCCAGCAGCGCCCAGGCCAGCAGCACCGACATCGGCACGTAGCTCTGCATCACGATGGCGGGCGAGCTCAGGTCGCCGGCCAGCTTGAGCGCCCAGAAACTCAGCCCGAAGTGCAGCACGCCCGTGCAGGTGCAGATGGCCAGCAGGCGCGGCCACTGGCCCGGCGCCGGACGGCGCAGGAAGGGCGCCAGCAGCACCAGCAGCAGCGCCAGGCGCAGCGCCGTGAACAGCAGCGGCGGCAGCTCGCGCAGCGCCAGCGCCGAGCCCAGGAAATTGCCGGCCCAGGCCAGGCAGATCAGCAGGGCGATGAGGATGTCGCGCAGGGGCATCGGGCGGGCCGGGCGTCAGGGCGGGCCATTATCGCCCCGATCCTCCCGCCACTTGCCGCCGACCAGCCGGTGGCCTTGCCCGGCGCCTCGCGGGTTCCCGGACTCAGCGGCCCCAGCCGAGCTTGCGGTAGAGCTTGTCGAGCGTCCACAGCGGGCCGACCAGCAGGTACTTGAGGTCGGTGAAGAAACTCGGGCGCCGGCCCTCGATCTTGTGGCCGATGAACTGGCCGATCCAGGCCACCACGAACACGCCGGCCGCGATCCAGGCCAGGCCCTCGGCGCCGAAGCGCAGCCACAGGTAGCGGTTGAGGAAGCCGAAGGCCACGAAGGTGACCAGGGCGCCCACCGCCAGGCGACGCGAGAGCTTCCAGTACCACAGCCAGGCCATGAACATCGCCACCGCCATCCAGGCGCCGGGATTGGCCAGCGCCGGCGGCACCGGGATGAGCCAGAACGCCGCGGTCACCGACCACACGATGGCCGGCACGCAGACCAGGTGGATGGCCTGGTTGGTGGCGTTGACGTGGTCGCCGGCATAGCTCTCGAGCCAGCGGTCGATCGGCCGGCGCGGGTCCGGCTGGTCCATCAGTTCAGGCGAGCTGGCCATGGCGAGGCTCCTGCAGGTTCGGGTTTGTGGCCGATGATAGCCCCGCGCCGCGCCGTCTGCGTCACTCCAGGTGGATGTCGGCCAGCCGGGCCAGGGCCTCGGCGTACTTGGCGCGGGTGCCCTCGATGACCGGCGCGGGGATGCGCGGGCCGGGGGCCGTCTTGTCCCAGTCCAGGGTCTCGAGGTAGTCGCGCACGAACTGCTTGTCGTAGCTGGGCGGGCTGGTGCCCACCTCGTACTGGTCGGCCGGCCAGAAGCGCGAGCTGTCGGGCGTGAGCAGTTCGTCCATCACGTGCAGCACGCCGTTGTCGTCCAGGCCGAACTCGAGCTTGGTGTCGGCGATGATGATGCCGCGCTCGAGCGCATAGGCCGCCGCATACTGGTAGATCTGCAGCGTCGCGGCGCGGATTTGCTCGGCCAGCTCGGCGCCGACCTTGGCGACCATGGTGTCGAAGCTGATGTTCTCGTCGTGGTCGCCCACGGCCGCCTTGCTCGACGGGGTGAAGATCGGCTGCGGCAGCTGCTCGGCCTGGCGCAGGCCCGGCGGCAGGCGGATCTCGCAGACCGCGCCGGTGCGCTGGTAGTCCTTCCAGCCGCTGCCGATCAGGTAGCCGCGCACGATGGCCTCCACCGGCACCGGGCGCAGGCGCTTGGTCACCACCGAGCGGCGCGCGTACAGGGCGGCATCGACGCCCGGCGGCAGCACGCCGGCCACGTCCTCGTGGGTGAGGTGGTTGGGCACCAGGTGGGCGGTCTTGTCGAACCAGAAATTGCTGATCTGGCAGAGCATCTCGCCCTTGCCCGGGATCGGGTCGGGCAGCACCACGTCGAAGGCGGAAAGGCGGTCGGTGGCGACCATCAGTAGCCGCTTGCCCGGCAGTTCGAACACATCGCGGACCTTGCCGCGGTGGAGCAGGGGCAGGCCGGGAAGTTCGGCGGAATGCAGGGTGGTGGGCACGGGCGTCTCTGGGGAACGGGACCGGGCCGGGCATTGTACGGCGCTCACGGCCCCTGTGCGCGGGCCGCTGCTAGAATCGCGCCCATGCGACGCCATGCCCTTGTTTTCGCCCTCGTCCTGCTCCCGCTGGCGGCCTGCGCCGACGGGCAGGCCCCGGCCGCCCCGGCCGCCGCCGCCCCGGCCGTGGCCGGTGCGCCCGAGCGCCCGGCCAAGCTGGGCCTGTGCACCGCCTGCCACGGCGACGACGGCACCAGCCGCACGCCGGGCACGCCGCACCTGGGCGGCCAGGACCAGCTCTACCTTGAGCGTGCGCTGGCCGACTACCGCAGCGGCAAGCGCCAGCACGTGCCCATGACCAGCCTGGCCAACGCGCTGCAGCCGGCCGACATCCAGGCGCTCGCGGCCTGGTACGCGGCCCAGCCGGGCTTCGCCGGGAGCGTGCGATGAGGTACTACGGCAAGGTCCTGGGCTTCATCGCCGGCTGGCTGCTGCTGCGCCATCCGGCCGGCGCGGTGCTGGGCCTGCTGCTGGGCCACGCCTTCGACGCCGACTGGTTCCGGGCGAAGAAGTACGACCCGTACGCGGTGCTGGGCCTGACCTCCGAGGCCACCGAGGCCGAGATCGACCGCGCCTACCGCCGGCTGATCACCCAGTACCACCCCGACCGCCTGGGCGGCGTCGCCGAGGAGCTGCGCAAGCAGGCCGAGGAAAAGGCGCGCGAGATCAACCAGGCCTACGACCAGATCAAGAAACTGCGCTCGCGCAACTGAGGACGCCATGTCGAACTGCATCATCGCCCCGTCCATCCTGTCGGCGAACTTCGCCAAGCTGGGCGAGGAGGTGGACGCCGTGCTCGCCGCCGGCGCCGACTGGGTGCACTTCGACGTGATGGACAACCATTACGTTCCCAACCTCACCATCGGCCCGCTGGTGTGCGAGGCGCTGCGCAAGCACGGCGTCACCGCGCCCATCGACGTGCACCTGATGGTCAAGCCGGTGGACCGGATCGTGCCGGACTTCGCCGCGGCCGGCGCCAGCATCATCAGCTTCCACCCGGAGGCCAGCGAGCACGTGCACCGCACGGTGCAGCTGATCAAGTCGCAGGGCTGCCAGGCCGGCCTGGTGCTCAACCCGGCCACGCCGGTGGAAGTGCTGGACTACGTGCTGCCCGAGCTCGACCTGGTGCTGCTGATGTCGGTCAACCCGGGCTTCGGCGGCCAGGCCTTCATCCCCTCGGCGCTCGACAAGCTCAAGCGCGTGCGCGAGCGCATCGACAAGCTGGGCAAGCCGATCCGCCTGGAGATCGACGGCGGCGTGAAGGCCGACAACATCCGCGCCATCGCGGCCGCCGGCGCCGACACCTTCGTCGCCGGCAGCGCCATCTTCAACGCCCCCGACTACGCCGCCACCATCGCCCGCATGCGCGCCGAAGTCGCTGCCGCGCGGGGCTGATTTTCCTGCAGAACGTTCTCCCCGTTTGCCGTCGCAGGAGCGAGGGTGACGAGGTAGCGGAAGGGGCCGCGGGGGGCGGTGGCGTCGAAGGGCCAGCAGGTGACGAGCACGAGCTGGTCGGGGCCGGTGGCGAGGCGATGGTGGCGGGAGTCGGCCACCTCGGTGGCGGTGACCACGTAGTTGCGCGGGCCCTTCGCCGTTTCGAGCACGACGCGATCGCCGTCGCGCAGCTGCCGCAGCCATTCGAAGTGGGTGTCGCGGTGGCCACTGAGCACCGTCGTGCCGCGCGTGCCCGGCGCCGCGCTCGATTCCGCCCAGCCCGGCCCGAAGGCCAGCGTGCGGCCGCTGTCGCCGGCGAGCACCACCTGCGAAATGCCCAGCCGCGGCGCCGCGATGCGCGCCACCGCGTGCGTGTCGGCCCAGGGCCAGGGCCGGTGCGTACCGCCGTCGTCGAGCGTACGCTGCCAGGCGCCGTGCAGCAGCACCTGCGACAGCGCCGCCTTGGCCGGCAGCCAGGCCGCCTGCGCACCCGTCGCCAGCGCCGCCATCAGCAGTGCCAGCCCCAGCCAGCGCCGCGCCGGCGCCAGCGTGCTGCGCAGGCCGCGCGGCCGCGGCCGCCGCCGTGGTGGGACTTCCCTGTCCCGAGGGTGCATCCGTGATGCGGGGGCGGCGAAGTTCACGGCGCCTCCTGCGCCGTCCGGGGAGGAAGCAGGGGCATCGGCCGGCGCAGCAGCAGCGGGCTGGCGTCGGCGGGGATGAAGTGCCAGTGCATGTGCTCGAGCGCGCGCGCCGTGGAGCGGCAGGGTGGCTCGGGCGTGGGGAGCGGGAAGCGGTCGCGGTTTTCGATGATCAGGACCATGGGGGGCTCCGGTCGCGCCTGAAGGCGCGCCTACAGGGGGTGGTCGGTGCGCAGGACTAGCAGCAGCGCGGCGCAGGCGAGGAAGGCGAGCAGTCGGGTGGCCATGGCTCAGGTCCGCGTGCGCAGGAGCAGCACGCCGCCGACCGCGAGCGCCAGGGCGAGCATCAGTTCGCGCGTCCAGCCGGTGCTGCCCTGGGCGAAGGCGAGGCTGCCGGCGGGCGTGGCGTTGGCCACCTGGGTGCTGCCCAGGCCCGCGTCGCGCGGCCGCGCCGGCGTGCGGTCCACCGCCACCAGGCTGGTGTAGGTGCTGACCAGGCCATGGCGCAGCGCCACGTCCACGACGGCCGGACGCAGGCGCTCGATGTCGCCGCCGCGTCGGATGTCGTCCTCGAGCGAATCGATGCGTGCGCGCGCCCAGACCCGGCCGATGCCCGGCGCCGGCGTGGCCTTCCCGCCGTCGAGCAGCAGGCGCCGCACCCAGGGCTGCGGCGCCAGGCCGCGAACCGTGGCCACGCCGCGCAGCGCGTCCAGCCGCGCCACCACCTGCAGCGCCTCGCCGTGGTAGAGGTCGGGGATGCGCGCCGGGTAGGCCTCGGCCACGCCCGGCCAGTCCACCGCCACGTCGCGCATCGCCGGGCGGTCGAGCCGCGCCAGCAGCGCATCCATTTTCTCGGCCACCTCTTCGACGTCGCGCACGACGATGTGGGTGCCGCGCCCGGCCTCGGCGGCCTTGCGCAGGAAGTGGCCATTGGGCGCGCTGCCGATACCTACAGGGAACAGGCGCGCGTCGGCGCGGGCGCCTTCGACCAGCTGCAGCAGCGCGTCCTCGTTGCCTATCGCCGCGTCCGTCGCCAGCACCACCTGGCGCAGGTAGCCCTCGGGCGCGCGGCCGGCGAAGGCGGCGCGCAGCGGCGGCAGCATTTCGGTGCCGCCCTCGGCGCGCAGCGAGCGCACGAAGGCGCGGGCGCGGGCCACGTTGCCCGGCTGCGCCGGCACCGGCTCGGGGAAGAGCAGGTCGAAGTCGTCGTCGAAGCGGATCACGTTGAAGCGATCGCCCGGCTTGAGCCGCGCCAGCGCGCGGTCGGCGGCCTCGATCGCCTGTGCCATCGAGGCGCCCGACATCGAGCCGGAGTTGTCGATCACCAGGATCAGCTCGCGCGGCAGCGAGGCCACCGGCAGGGTGGGCGGCACGATCATCAGCAGCGCGTAGTCCTCGCCGCCCACGCGGTCGGTGAACAGCGCGCTGCGCGGCGCCTTGCTCGGCACCGGCGCCCAGCGCAGCTCGAAGTCGCGGTCGCTGGCCTCGACCAGTTCGGCCAGCAGCACGCGGTGCACGCCGCCCTCGGCCCACACCGTCACCGCATGGGTCGGGCTCTCGACGCGCTCGAGCTCGATGCCCGCCACGATCTCGGCGCTCAGCGCCACGGTCGGCGGCAGCGCCAGGCCGCGCCCGTCGGCCGCCAGCGCCACCGGCAGCGCCTCGGGCTGCGCCGCCATCGCCTGCATCGCCAGTGAGGCCTCCGGATCGGGCGCCGGGTTGTAGCGCGGCGTCAGCGTCAGCGGCAGGCCCAGCGAAAACTCGCCGTCGCGGTAGTCCACCGGCTGCCAGTAGCGCACCTCGATCTCGACCTCTTCGCCCGGGCCGATGTTCGCCACCGCCGTCTGGAACAGGTTGGGGCGGTTCTGCGACACCAGGCTGGCGCGCTGGCCGGACGCGGCCGCGGCTTCGTAGATGGCTTTCGCTTCCTGCTTCTCGCGCACCTCGCCTTCGACCAGGCGCTCGCCGATGCGCAGCGTCAGCCCGCCGACGGCGGCGTTTTCCGGCAGCGGCAGCAGGTAGCGGCCCTCGCGCCAGCCGGCGGTGTCGTTGCGGTAGGTCTGGCGCACGGTCACCTCGGCCAGCAGGCCGTGCACCTGCATGTGCACCGTGGTGTCCATGGCCAGGCTGGCGACCCATTGCCCGTCGCGTTCGAACACCAGGCCCTCGGGGTCGTCGGAGGCATTCGCGCTGGCCATGGCCAGCAGCAGGCCCAGCGTCGCCAGCCAGGCGGCGACGAGCCGCGGGCGGCGCAGGGAACGGTAGAAACGGGGCTTGCGGGTGATGCGGTCGCTCATGGCGGCTCTCCGTGGTGGCAGTGCCATCTCAAGGCCCGGCACGGCCCGCGCCCGGGCCGGCCCGGGGCAGGGCGAGGGCGAGTTGTGGCATTTGTCAGGCAATGCATTGCCGGCCCGCGGCGCCTGGCCTAGGCTGGCCGCCATGTCACGCACCGTCGCCATCGTCGAAGACGAACCCGCCATCCGCGCCAACTACACCGAGGCCCTGCGCCGCCACGGCTACGAGGTGCAGCCGCACGCCGGCCGCGCCGAGGCGCAGGCGGCGTTCTCGCTCAGGCTCCCGGACCTGGTGATCATCGACGTGGGCCTGGGCGACGAGCCCGAGGGCGGCTTCGACCTGTGCCGCGAGCTGCGCGCGCGCTCGGCGACGCTGCCGATCATCTTCCTCACGGCCCGCGATTCCGACTTCGACGTGATCTCGGGCCTGCGCCTGGGTGCCGACGACTACCTCAGCAAGGACACCAGCCTGCCGCAGCTGACCGCGCGCATCCACGCGCTGTTCCGGCGCATGGAGTCGCTGGCGGCGCCGCGCGCCAAGGAGCAGGTGTTCCGCCTGCGCGGGCTGACCCTGGAGCTCGAGCGCATGCGCGTGACCTGGAAGGACCAGGAAGTCGGCCTCACCGTCACCGAGTTCTGGATGGTGCACGCGATGGTGCGCTACCCGGGCCACGTCAAGACGCGCGAGCAGCTGATGCGCGAGGCGCAGGTGGTGGTGGACGACGCGACGATCACCTCGCACGTCAAGCGCATCCGCCGCAAGTTCGAGGCCCTCGACCCGGCCTTCGACGAGATCGACACCGTGCACGGCGCCGGCTACCGCTGGCGCGCCTGAGCCGGGCATGCAACTTCGCACCAAGCTGCTGCTGGTGGCCCTGTCCATCCTGGCCCTGCCCTGGGCCGGCTGGCAGTTCGTGCAGCGCATGGAAACCCTGCTGCGCCAGGGCCAGGAGCAGGCGCTGCTGGCCTCGGCCGAGGCGCTGGCGCGCGGCATCGCGGTGCGCCCGGGCGGCCTGCCGCCGGCGGGCGAGAGCTGGTACGTGCACCGCCTGGACTTCGCGCCGCGCCTCGACGGCCTGGCCGACGACTGGCGCGGCGCCGCCGATGCGCCCGCGCAGGCCGGCGCGCCGCGGCCCTGGCTGCGCGCGGTGGCCGGCCGCACCAACGACCGCCTGCACCTCTGGATTTCCGTGGACGACGCCAGCCCCGAGCGCGGCGAAGCGCACTGGCCGGGCGACCTCGAATTCGACCGCCTGCAGCTGTCGCTGCTCGGCCGCGGCGGCGAGCTTTCGCTGCGACTGGCCAACAGCGGCACCGGCCCGCTGAAGGTGGCCGGCATCGACGGCCTGCCGCCGCCGATCCGCGTGGAAGGCTTCTGGCGCGAGCGCGAGGGCGGCTACGACGTGGAGCTGGCGCTGCCGCAGGACTACGTCGTGCGCGGCCTGGGCCTGCAGGCACGCGACCTCGACGCCAGCGGCACGCGCCGCGTGGCCGGCCTGCCCGCCAGCGAGGGCGAAGCGGCGCGGCTGCCGCTGCACGGCTACGTGGGCGCGCTCGAGCCGGTGCTGCTGGCGCTGGCGCCAGAGGGCATGCGCGCGCGCGTGGCCGACCGCGACGGCTGGGTCGTGGCGCGCGCGGGTGCGCTGCGCGCCGATCCCACCGAAGAGGACATCCTGCCCTGGCGCCGCGGCCTCTACCGCACGCTGCTGTTCCGCGACATCGGCGCCGCCAGCGCTGAATCGCCCGATGCGCGCCGCCTGGTGCGCGCCGAGCTGGCCCGCGCCATCGCCGGCGAGCCGGCCGTGGCCTGGCGCCGCGACCCGGCCGGCGCGCGCCTGCTGCTGTCGGCGGCGGTGCCGCTGGTGGTGGACGGGCAGGTGCGCGGCGCGGTGCTGCTCGAGCGCTCGAACTCGGAAGTGCTGGTGCTCACCGACCAGGCGCTGTCGGGCCTGCTGGGCGTGAGCGCGGTGGCCTTCCTGGCCTCGGGCGGCGTGATCCTGCTGTTCGCCACGCGCCTGGGCCAGCGCATCCGCCGGCTGCGCGACGCGGCCGAGCGCGCGCTCGACCGCGAGGGCCGCGTCACGCCCTTCCCGCGCACGAACGCGCGCGACGAGGTGGGCGACCTCTCGCGCAGCTTCGCCCGGCTGCTCGACCAGGTGTCGGCCTACACCGACTACCTGCGCACGCTGGCCGGCAAGCTTTCGCACGAGCTCAACACGCCGCTGGCGATCGTGCGCACGTCGCTCGACAACCTCGAGCACGCGGCGCTCGACGCCGAGGCCCGCGCCTACGTCACCCGCGCGCGCGACGGCGTGGAGCGCATGGGCCTGCTGGTGCGCACGATGAGCGAGGTCACGCGCATCGAGCACGCCATCGAGGCCGCCGAGGCCGAGGACACCGACCTGCGCGCGCTGCTGGCCGACTGCGCCGAGGCCTACCGGGCGCTGCTGGCCCCGCGCGAGCTGCGGCTCGACCTGCCGCCGGGCCCGCTGCGCCTGCGGGCGGCGCCGGAGCTGGTGGTGCAGGCGCTCGACAAGCTGGTCGACAATGCCCGTGGCTTCACGCCGCCCGAGGGCTGGGTGCGCCTCTCGGCCCGCGCCGAAGACGGCGGCGTGCGCATCTCGCTGGCGAACCGCGGCCCGACCCTGCCGGCGGCGATGCGCGGCCGCCTGTTCGACTCGCTCGTAAGCCTGCGCGAGAAGAACCAGCGCGGCGAGGGCGCCGCCCACCTCGGCTTCGGCCTCTACGTCGTGCGCCTGGTCGCCGACCTCCACCGCGGCCGCGCCGAAGCCCACGACCTCGCGTCCGGCGAGGGTGTCGAGTTCACGCTGCACCTGCGCGGGATGCCCTGAGGGCCTTCCACGGGCCGTGACCCGTGGGCCACGCGGGTTTCGCGTGGAGATGGATATACTCGGGGCCTGCCATCGATGGACGCCGTGCGTGATTTCCGCTGACGAGTTCCAGGCCCTCGCCCGGGCCGGCCACAACCGTATTCCGGTGGTGCGCGAGGTCCTGTCGGACCTCGACACCCCGCTGTCGGTCTACCTCAAGCTGGCCGACGGCCCGCACACCTACCTGTTCGAGTCGGTCGAGGGCGGCGAAACCTGGGGACGGTACTCGATCATCGGCCTGCCCGCGCGGCGCACGTACACCTTCCGCGGCAACACCCTCGAAGTGCGCGAGCACGGCGAGCTGGTCGAGCGCCGCGAGCTGGACGATCCCCTGGCCGAAGTCGACCGCCTGCGCGCCTCGTTCAAGGTGCCGCGCGTCGCGGGCCTGCCCGAGTTCACCGGCGGCCTGGTCGGCTACTTCGGCTTCGAGACCATCGGCTGGATCGAGCCGCGCCTGGCCGGCGGCGACAAGCCCGACCAGCTCGGCACGCCCGACGCCCTGCTGATGCTCAGCGAGGAAGTCGCGGTGTTCGACAACCTCAAGGGCCGGCTCTACCTGGTCGTGCACGCCGACCCGTCCGAGCCGCAGTCCCATGCCCGCGCCCTGCGCCGGCTCGACGAGCTCGTGCACCGGCTGCGCCATTCCGGCCGCAGTTACCCCGACGTGCTCGATCCGTCGCTGCTGGGCGAGCAGGACTTCGTCTCGGGCTTCACCCGCGAAGGCTTCCTCGCCGCCGTCGGGAAGTGCAAGGAGTACATCCGCGCCGGCGACATCTTCCAGGTCGTGCTCAGCCAGCGCATGAGCGTGCCGTTCCGGGCGCGGCCGGTGGACGTGTACCGCGCGCTGCGTGCGCTCAACCCCTCGCCCTACCTGTATTTCCTCGACCTCGGCGGCACCCAGGTGGTGGGCAGCTCGCCCGAGATCCTCGTGCGCCTGCAGGGCGGCGAGGTGACCGTGCGTCCCATCGCCGGCACGCGCCCGCGCGGCGCCACGCCCGAGGCCGACGCCGCGCTCGAGGCCGAGCTGCTGGCCGACCCGAAGGAGCGCGCCGAGCACCTGATGCTGATCGACCTGGGCCGCAACGACGTCGGCCGCGTCGCCGAGCCGGGCAGCGTCACCGTGCCCGACCGCTTCATCATCGAGCGCTACTCGCACGTGATGCACATCGTCAGCGAAGTGCGCGGCCAGGTACGCGGTGGCGTGGGTTTCTCCGAGGTGCTCAAGGCCACCTTCCCGGCCGGCACCGTCAGCGGCGCGCCGAAGATCCGCGCGCTCGAGGTCATCCGCGAACTCGAGCCGGTCAGGCGCAACATCTATTCGGGCGCGGTGGGCTACGTGAACTGGTGGGGCGACGCCGACACGGCGATTGCCATCCGCACCGCCGTCATCCAGGACGGCCGCCTGCACGTGCAGGCCGGCGCCGGCATCGTCTACGACTCCGACCCCGTGAAGGAGTGGGAGGAAACGATGAACAAGGGCCGCGCGCTGTTCCGCGCCGTGGCCCAGGCGGCCAGCGGGCTCTGAGGCGATGGGTGCGACGGGGCGGCTGCTGCAAAGACTCCGCCCGCGCAGCGCCGGCCTGCGCCAGTGGCTGGGCCTGACCTACGGCGTGCTGGCCGTGGTGCTGGTGGCGCTGCTGGCCTGGCGGCTCGAGCACATGGCCACGCGCAGCCTGGAGGAGGACATCGGCCTCCGCCTCGAGGCGCGTGCGCAGGCCCTGGCCAGCCGCGTCGACCGCGGCCTGTTCGAGCGCCTCAACGACATGCGGGCCATGGCCCTGCTGCCGGGCATGGACGACCCGCTGGCCAGCGAATCGACGCTGCGCGACCTGTTCGACCTGATGCAGCTCAACTACCCGGACTTCGTCTGGATCGGCGCCACCGACGCGCAGGGCCGCGTGCTGGTGGCCAACCGCGGCCTGCTCGAGGGCGTCGATGTATCGGCGCGGCCGTGGTTCGCCGCCGCGCGCAAGGAGCCCTACGTGGGCGACATCCACGATGCGGCGCTGCTGTCGAAGCTCATCACCCGGCCGGGCGGCGAGCCGCTGCGCCTGATCGACGTGGCCGCACCCATCCACGACGACCACGGCGAGGTCACCGGCGTGCTGGGCGCCCACCTGTCCTGGCGCTGGGCCGAGGGCCTGGTCGAAGAGCAGACGCGACCGAGCCGCGCCAACGACCCGGTGGACGTGATCTTCATCGATTCCCAGGGCCGGGTGACCCTGGGTCCGGAAGCGCTGCTGGGCACCGTGCCCGACCTGCCCAGCGTGCGCGCCGTGCGCGCCGACCAGCGCGGCGCGGTGCGCGAGACCTGGCCGGATGGCGATTTCCTGGTGGGATACGTGCAGACCAACGGCCACGACAGCTACGGCCGGCTCGGCTGGTCGGTGCTGGTGCGCAAGCAGGCCGAACTGGCCCTGCAGCCCGTGGCCGAGCTCAGTCGGCAGATCTGGCTGGCGTCTGCGGTGCTGCTGCTGGCCTTCCTGCTGGTGTCGACGCTGATGGCGCGGCTGATCGGCACGCCGCTGCACTCGCTGGCGGTGGCCGCGCGCCGCATCCAGGCGCGCGAGCCCGGCGCGGCCTTCCCACCCGAGCGCGGCTACCGCGAGGCGCGCGAGCTGACCGGTGCGATGCGCAGCCTCGTGGACGACCTGACCACGCACGAGCACGAGCTGATGGAGCTGACGACGCAGCTCGAACAGCGCGTGCGCGAGCGCACCCAGGCGCTGAGCGAGGCCAATGCCCAGCTCGAGGTGCTGGCCATGACCGATGCGCTCACCGGCCTGGCCAACCGCCGCCACTTCGGCGACCAACTGGCGCGCGAGGCCACCCGTGCGGCCGAGACCGGCCGGCCGATGAGCCTGCTGGTGATGGACATCGACCACTTCAAGTCGGTCAACGACAAGCACGGCCACCCGGCGGGCGACGCGGTGCTGCGGCGCGTGGCGCTGTTGCTCGAAGAGCAGGTGCGCGGCAGCGACCTGCTGGCCCGCGTCGGCGGCGAGGAGTTCGCGGTGCTGGCGGTGGACACGGCGATGGTCGAGGCGGGACACCTCGCCGAGCGGCTGCGCCGGGCGGTGGAGCAGGCCGGGCCGGTGTCGGTCGGGCATGCGGCGGTGACGGTGACCATCAGCCTGGGCGTCGTCACGCGGCGGATCAAACCCGGCGACCTGGCCCGCGCGCCCGAACACCTGCTGGCCGCCGCCGACGACGCGCTCTACCGCGCCAAGCGCAACGGCCGCAACCGGGTGGAAGTGGCGGTGGGCTGAAGCCGCAGGCTTTATACTGCGGGGCCCACCCCGCTCTGCCTGGCCACCCGCATGCTGTTGATGATCGACAACTACGACAGCTTCACCTACAACCTCGTGCAGTACCTGGGCGAGCTGGGCCAGGACGTGAAGGTGGTGCGGAACGACGACCTGACGGTGGCGCAGATCGAGGCGCTGGCGCCCGAGCGCATCGTCATCTCGCCCGGGCCGTGCACGCCCAACGAGGCGGGCGTATCGCTCGAGGTGCTCGCGAAGCTCTCGGGCAAGGTGCCGATCCTGGGTGTCTGCCTGGGCCACCAGAGCCTGGGCCAGGCCTTCGGCGGCAAGGTGGTGCGGGCGCGCACGATAATGCACGGCAAGACCTCGCCCATCCGCCACAAGGGCGTGGGGGTGTTCGCCGGGCTGCCCGATCCGTTCGAGGCCACGCGCTACCACTCGCTGGTGGTGGAGAAGGCGTCGCTGCCCGACTGTCTGGAGATCACCGCCTGGACCGAGAACGAAGACGGTTCGATGGACGAGATCATGGGCCTGCGCCACAAGACCTTGCCGGTGGAGGGCGTGCAGTTCCACCCGGAGTCGATCCTCACGCAGTTTGGCCACGACATGCTGCGTAATTTCCTGGAGGGGGGTCGCGCCTGAAGGCGCTCCTACAAGGACGAGAAATGCCGATCAAGCCGCAGGACGCGCTTCAGCGCGTGATTGAAAACCGCGAGATCTTCCACGACGAAATGGTCGACCTGATGCGCCAGGTGATGCGCGGCGAGGTCTCGCCCGTGCTCACGGCCGGCATCCTGGCCGGCCTGCGCGTGAAGAAGGAAACCGTCGGCGAGATCGCCGGCGCCGCCAAGGTGATGCGTGAGTTCTCGGCCAAGGTGGTCGTGCCCGACGCCGAGAACTTCGTCGACATCGTCGGCACCGGTGGCGACGGCGCGCACACCTTCAACATCTCCACCGCCAGCATGTTCGTGGTGGCGGCGGCGGGCGCCAAGGTGGCCAAGCACGGCAACCGCAGCGTGTCGTCCAAGTCGGGCAGCGCCGACGTGCTCGAGGCCCTGGGCGCGGTGATCGAACTGCAGCCCGACCAGGTCTCGGCCTGCATCGCCGAAACCGGCATGGGCTTCATGTATGCGCCCATCCACCACCCGGCCATGAAGAACGTGGCGCCGGTGCGGCGCGAGATGGGCGTGCGCACGCTGTTCAACATCCTCGGCCCGCTCACCAACCCGGCCGATGCGCCCAACATCCTGATGGGCGTGTTCCACCCGGACCTGGTCGGCATCCAGGTACGCGTGCTGCAGCGCCTGGGCGCGCGCCGCGCGATGGTGGTCTGGGGCCGCGACGGCATGGACGAGATCTCGCTCGGCGGCGCCACGCTGGTGGGCGAGCTGCGCGGCAACGAGGTGGTCGAGTACGAGATCCATCCGGAAGACTTCGGCATCCCGATGGCCGCCAGCCGCAACCTGCGCGTGGAGGACCCGGAGCAGTCGCGCGCGATGCTGCTCGAGGCGCTCGATGGCAAGGACGGCCTGCCGCGCGAGATCGTCGCCCTCAACGCCGGCGCGGCGCTTTACGCCGCCGGTCGCGCGGTCTCGATCGCCGACGGCATCGCCCAGGCGCGAAAGGCGCTCGAGGGCGGCAAGGCCCGCGCCAAGCTCGACCAGTTCGTCGCGGCCACCCGCCGCCTGGCCGGGGTGTCGGCATGAGCGACGTGCTGCAGAAGATCATCGCCCGCAAGGCCGAGGAAGTGGCCGAGCGCTCGGCGCGCGTGCCGCTGGCCGAGCTGGTCGCCCGCCAGGCCGACGCACCCGCGCCGCGCGGCTTCGCCGCCGCGCTGCAGGCCAGGGTGGCCGCTGGCCTGCCGGCCGTGATCGCCGAGGTGAAGAAGGCCAGCCCGAGCAAAGGCGTCATCCGCCCGGACTTCCACCCGGCAGATATCGCCGCCAGCTACGAGCGCGGCGGCGCGGCCTGCCTGTCGGTGCTCACCGATGTGGATTTTTTCCAGGGCGCCGACGCCTACCTGCAGCAGGCCCGCGCGGCCTGCGCGCTGCCGGTGCTGCGCAAGGACTTCACCATCGACCCCTACCAGGTGCACGAGGCGCGCGTGCTGGGCGCCGACTGCATCCTGCTGATCGTCGCGGCGCTCGAAGACGCCGCGCTCGCGAGGCTGGCCAACCTCGCGCTCGAACTCGGCATGGACGTGCTGGTGGAAGTGCACGACATGGACGAACTCGAGCGCGCGCTGCAGGTCGGCGCGCCGCTGCTGGGCATCAACAACCGCAGCCTGCGCACCTTCGAGGTCTCGCTCGACACCACGCTGGCGCTCAAGCCGGCGGTGCCGGCCGACCGCCTGCTGGTGACCGAAAGCGGCATCGCCACCCGCGAGGACGTGGCCCGCATGCGCGGCAACGACGTGCACGCCTTCCTGGTGGGCGAGAGCTTCATGCGCGCCCCCGACCCGGGCGCCGAACTGGCGCGGCTGTTCGGCTGAGCATGCCCGGCCGCGCCGCCACCGTCCTGTTCGACTTCGACGGAACGCTGGTGCGCGGCGACTGCGCGGCCGCCTGGCTGCGCGAACTGCTGCTGAGCCACCCGCTGCGCCGGCTGGCCGCGGGCGTGAGCTTCCCGGTGCTCAAGCCGGCCTTCGGCTGGTGGCGCGTGGCCTGGCTGCCGGCCAGCTTCTACACCTGGCTGGCCACGGTGGGCCGCACCGACGAGGCCCTGGCCGAAGCCCGCGAGGACTTCCTGCGCGGCTGCGCCGCCCGCCGCGAACAGCTGCTGATCACCCCGGCGGTGCTGCGCCTGCACGCCCACCTGGCGGCCGGCGACGAGGTGGTGATCGTCACCGGCGCCGAGGCCGGGCTGGCGCGTGCCCTGTGGCGCGCCCTGGGCCAGCCCGACGTGCCGGTGGTGGGCTCGAGCGTGCGCCCGGCCCTGGGCGGCTACATCGGCGCCGAGCACACCGTGGGCCCGCGCAAGCTGGTGGCGCTGGAGCGCCAGGGCATCCGCCCGCCCTTCGCCGCGGTTTATTCCGACAGCGCCATCGATCTTCCGCTGCTGTGCGAAACCGCGCGCCCGGTGCTGGTGCGCCCCGATGCCCGCAGCCTGGCCGCGGTGCACAAGCGCCTTCGCGGCGCCTTCGAAACCCTTCTTTAGTCGCCCAGGCGGCGAAGGAAGCGCAGCGCGCCTTCTTCGTAGCCGCAGGCGCGGTAGAAGGCGTGGGCTTCGCCGCGCTGCACGCCGGAGGTGAGCTCCACGCGCGCCGCGCCGGCCTGGCGGGCGCGCTGCTCGGCTTCGCGCAGCAGGCGCCGGCCGATGCCGTGGCGCTGCTCGCCGCTGGCCACGGCCAGGGCGGTGATGCGGCAGGTCGGGCCGCCCAGCGGCAGGTAGTAGCGGATGTCGAGCGCCAGCAGGCCCACCAGGCAGCCGTGGCGGTCGGCCACCAGCACCTGCTGGCCGGGCTCATCAGCCACGGCGCGCAGGCGCGCGGCAGCTTCTTCGCGGTCGCAGGGGTAGCCCAGCAGGGTCAGCAGGCTGGCGACGCCGGTGGCGTCCTGCGCGGCGGCCGGCCGCACCAGCAAGGTGTCGCGGCCGGATGCCAGGCTGCCCACGGCTCAGCGCGTGCCGTAGACGACGACGGTCTTGCCGCGGGCATGCAGCACGCCCTGTTCCTGCAGCTGCTTGAGCACGCGGCCGGCCATCTCGCGGCTGCAGCCGACGATGCGGGCCAGTTCCTGGCGCGAGACGCGGATCTGGGTGCCCTGCGGGTGCGAGAGCGCGTCGGGCTCCTGGCACAGGTCGTGCAGCGTGCGCACGATGCGGCTGGTCACGTCCATGAAGGCCAGGCGGCTGGCCTTGCGGCTGGTGTCGAGCAGGCGCTTGGACAGCTGCAGGCCGATGGCGTACAGGATGCGCGGGCACTCGGCCTGCAGCGGGCCGGAGAAGAGCTGCAGCAGGCGGTCGTAGTTGATCTCGGCCAGTTCGCAGGCGGCGCGGGTGCGCACCACGACGGCGCGGGCGTCGGCCGCGAAGAACAGGCCCATTTCGCCGATGAACTCGCCGGCGTTGACGTAGCCCAGCACCAGCTCGCGGCCGTCGGCCTCTTCGCTGATCACGCTCAGCGAGCCGCTGACCACGTAGTACAGGGAGCTGGCCGGGGAGCCGGGCCGGAACACGTCGGTGCGCGAGGAATAGCGCCGGCGGTGGCAGTGGTCGAGGAACCGGTTCATGGTCGCGGCGTCGGGCGCCAGCGGGCTGTTGACCGGCTTCGGCGGCTGGATCGCGAAGGGCGAGTTGCTGTCCTGCGCCATGTCGGGCCTCGGTTGTCCTTGAAGCGTTCAGCTTAGGCCGGCAGGGCCGGCGGGGCAATGCTCGGGGCCCCGGGGCGGCCAAGGTTTCCCCGGGGGGTCGGATGCCCCATAATGCGCCCCCTCCGCTGCACCCCCCTCCTCACACGGGAACGCCATCGTGGTCAAGCCGCTTCCGCGCCTCAGGCTCCAGGGTTTCAACAACCTGACCAAGGCCCTGAGCTTCAACATCTACGACGTCTGCTACGCAGTGAGCGAGGAGCAGCGCCAGCGCTACATCGAGTACATCGACGAGGCGTACAACGCCGAGCGCCTGACCCAGATCCTGACCGACGTGGCCGAGATCATCGGCGCCAACATCCTCAACGTGGCCCGCCAGGACTACGACCCGCAGGGTGCCTCGGTGACGATCCTGATCTCGGAAGAGCCGGTGATCGACAAGAAGGCGGCCGGCAAGGAGCTGATCTCCGACGCCGTGGTGGCGCACCTGGACAAGTCGCACATCACCGTGCACACCTATCCGGAAACGCACCCGCACAACGGCATCGCCACCTTCCGCGCCGACATCGACGTGGCCACCTGCGGCGTCATCTCGCCGCTCAAGGCCCTGAACTACCTGATCGAGTCGTTCGAGTCGGACATCGTGGTGATGGACTACCGCGTGCGCGGCTTCACCCGCGACGTGAAGGGCAAGAAGCACTACATCGACCACAAGATCAACTCGATCCAGGACTTCCTGTCCAAGCCGACCAAGCAGCGCTACGAGATGATCGACGTCAACGTGTACCAGGAGAACCTGTTCCACACGAAGATGCACCTCAAGGAGTTCGACCTCGACACCTACCTGTTCGAGGAGAAGGCCAAGAACCTCGGCTTCAAGGACCGCATGCGCATCGAGAACCAGCTCAAGCGCGAGATCGTCGAGCTCTTCAACGGTCACAACCTGGCCGATTGAGGTGTTACCCAGGCATTGCCTGGGTAACCCCAAGGCTTGCTGCGCAAGCCTCGGGCCCCGACCAGGGGCGTCCAGACCCCCATCCGCGCTTCGCGCGGATCGCCCCCTGACTCAGGGGGCTGTTTACCCCCTGTAGGCGATGGCCTTCATGAGCTTCGAGCTCAGCGCCATCAGGCGGGGGATGGGCTGGGGCAGGGTGCGGGCGCCGGCTTCGAGGGCGTTGTCGGCGTGGCGGGCCTCGTCTTCCTTCATGGTGCGCAGGATGGCGCGGCTGCGCTCGTCGCCGGGCGGCAGGGTTTCGAGGTGTTCCTCGAGGTGGGCCTCCACCTGGCGCTCGGTTTCGACCACGAAGCCCAGGTTCCAGCCGTCGCCGCGCAGGCCCGCCGCCAGGCCGATGGCGTAGCTGCCGGCGTACCAGAGCGGGTTGAACAGGCTCGGGCGGCTGTCGAGCTCCTCGAGCCGGTCGGCGCACCAGGCCAGGTGGTCGTTTTCTTCCTGCGCCGCATGGTGCAGGTGCTCGCGCGTGGCCTCGTCGCGCGCCACCACCGCCTGGCCCAGGTACAGCGCCTGCGCGCAGACCTCGCCGGTGTGGTTGATGCGCATCAGCCCGGCGGCGTGGCGGCGCTGCGCGTCGTCCAGCGCCGGGTCGCGCAGCGTGCCGGCCGGGTTGGGCCGCTCGGCGCGGGCCCGGCCCAGGCTGGTGCCGAGGGCGTGCTGGGCCTCGATGATCAGGCGGTCGAGGGGGCTGAAATGGCGGGTCGCGTTCATGCCAGGTGCTCGGCGAGGAAGTCGAGGGGGTGCCTGGTGCGGATTGTAGTTCCGCCGGCGAGATGAAGGCGGCAACCGATGTTGGCCGACAGCAGCTGGCCGGCCCCGCTGGCCTCCAGCGCCTCGAGCAGGGGCACGCGCAGGGCCGCGGCGCGGGCCGGCTCGGCCAGCTGGTGCAGGCCGGCGGCGCCGCAGCAGCCGGTATCGGGCAGTTCCACCAGCTCCAGGCCGGGCACGCGGGCCAGCAGGCGGCGCAGCGCGCCGTCGCTGCGCACCACGCTGCGCTGGCTGCAGGGCAGGTGCAGGGCCACGCGGTGCGTGGCCGGGCGGAAGACCAGGCGGTCGGCGATGCGTTCGAGCGCCACCAGGGCGTCCTCGACCGCGGCCACGCCGTCCAGCGAGCGGGCCAGGGTGTCCTGGCAGCCGCTGGCCAGGCACAGCACCCGGGCCTGGCCGGCGAAGGCCGACCGGTTGGCGCTGGCCAGGGCCTGCGCGCCCGCGGCGTCGCCGGCATGGGCCGCGGCGGCGCCGCAGCAGCCCTGGCCGGCAGGTTCGGCGGTGGCGATGCCGGCCGCGGCCAGCAGCCGGCCCAGCGCGGCGCGGCTGCCGGCCTCGTGCGGGCGGGCGATGCAGCCCGTGAAGACCGCCAGCGTTTCGGTGGGGGCCGCCAGGGCCGCCACGGGCGCGGTGGTGGACGCGGGGGCGGGCGGCGGCACGGCCTGCCAGCGGGCCGGCAGCCAGCGCCCCAGCAGGCCCTGCAGGGCCACCAGCGCGCCCAGCAGCCGCGGCCGGGCCAGCAGCGCCAGCACGGCCCGGGTCCGCGCGGGCAGGGGGCGGCGGCGGGCCTGTTCGGTGCGTGCGCCCACCAGCAATTCGCCGTAGCGCACGCCGGCCGGGCAGGCCGATTCGCAGCGGCGGCAGCCCAGGCAGTGGTCGAGGTGGGCATCGCCGGCTTCGCTGGGCGCCAGCTGTCCCGAGGCCACGGCACGCACGTAGGCGATGCGGCCCCGGGGCGACTCGGCCTCGTTGCGGTCAAGCCGGTAGGTGGGGCAATGCGGCAGGCACAGCCCGCACTGCACGCAGCGGTCGGCCAGGGCCACCAGCGGCGCCGCGGCGGGCGTCCGGGCGGACTCGGGGCGGGCCGGGGGCGACGGGGCGGGCATGGCCGGATGCTAACACGGGGTTAAAAGCGGACTTGCGCGGGCCGGGAAGGGCCGCTATCATTCCGCCTCTTTCCACCCCGATTTCTATTTGGAGCCGTCATGAAGTCCATGACCGTCAGCGCCAAGCCGGAGACCGTCAAGCAGGACTGGTACGTCGTCGACGCCAGCGGCAAGACGCTTGGTCGCCTGTGCTCGGAGCTCGCTCGCCGCCTCCGCGGCAAGCACAAGCCGGAGTACACCCCCCACGTCGATACCGGCGATTACATCGTCGTCATCAACGCGGAGAAGATTGCCGTCACCGGCAACAAGCTCCAGGACAAGAAGTACCACCGCTTCACCGGCTACGTCGGCAACCTGAAGACCGAGACCCTCGGCCAGGCCCTCGACGCCCACCCGGAGCGCGTGATCGAAACCGGCGTCAAGGGCATGCTGCCCAAGAATCCGCTCGGCCGCGCCATGTTCAAGAAGCTCAAGGTGTACAAGGGCTCCGAGCATCCGCACACCGCCCAGCAGCCGCAGGCGCTGGACTTCAAGGCTTAAGGTAATCCCATGGCTACCCAGCAGAACTACGGCACCGGCCGTCGCAAGTCCTCCACCGCCCGCGTGTTCCTGCGCTCGGGCAGCGGCAACATCGTCGTCAACGGCCGTCCGGTGGACGAGTTCTTTGGCCGCGAGACCTCGCGCATGATCGTGCGCCAGCCGCTGGAACTGACCCAGATGGCCGAGAAGTTCGACATCAACGTCACGGTCGAGGGCGGTGGCATCACCGGCCAGGCCGGCGCCATCCGCCTGGGCATCGCCCGCGCGCTGGTCGAGTACAACGAGTCGCTCAAGCCGGAGCTGCGCAAGGCCGGCCTGATGACCCGCGACGCCCGCGAAGTCGAGCGCAAGAAGGTCGGCCTGCACAAGGCCCGCCGCGCCACCCAGTTCTCGAAGCGCTAATCGTTTCGTAAACTGGCGCGGTCCCGGAATTGGGGGATCGTCTAATGGTAGGACTGCAGACTCTGACTCTGCCTATCTAGGTTCGAATCCTAGTCCCCCAGCCAAAAAGAAGAAGGCTCCCGAAAGGGGGCCTTTTTCTTTTTGGCCGGGGGGCTGCAGGAGGGCCTTCAGGCCCGAAGCCCTTCGCCGGAGCCGTCGGGCCTGAAGGCCCTCCTACAGTTTCCCGGCCGGCGGCGATAGACTCGGGCCATCCGCCGCCGGAGCCAGCCATGCCCGTTCCCGTCACCGACCTCGCCCGCCTGTTCCCGCTCGAGTCGCTTCGCCAGGAGACCCGCGAGCAGTTGGCCCGCGAGGCCGTGCTGGCCGAGTACGGCCGCAACGAGAACGTCTTCGAGGCCGGCGACCTCGACGAGGACACGATCTACCTGCTCGATGGCGAACTGCGCTGCGCCTATCCCGATGGCCGCAACGTCGCCCACATCGCCACCGCCCCGCACGGCCGCTATTCGCTCAACGACGCCGTGCCGCGCCGTTTCACCGCCAAGGTGGTGTCCTCGCGCGCCAAGGTGATGCGCATCGACCGACGCTACCTGGAAAAGCTGATCACCTGGGACCAGCTCAGCCGCGACGAGAACTACCGCCACTTCGGCAGCGCCGCCGGCGGCAACGACTGGGTGTTCCGACTGCTGCGCGCGCCGGCCTTCGCGCGCCTGCCCACGGGCAACATCGAGAAGATGTTCCAGTTGTTCGAGCCGGTGACGGTCAAGCCCAGCGAGATCGTGATGCGCGAGGGCGACCCGGCCGACTACTTCTACGTGGTGCGCTCGGGCACGGCCTCGGTGTCGAAGTACCTCGACGGCGCGCCGCAGGTGGTGGCCTACCTGCGCGAAGGCGACACCTTCGGCGAGGACGCGCTGCTGTCGAACCTGCCGCGCAATGCCACCGTGCGCATGATGCAGGGCGGCCAGCTGATGCGCCTGTCGCGCGAGGCCTTCGAGGCGGTGCTCAAGCCGCCGATGCTGTCGTGGGTGCTGCCGGCCGATGCCGCCAGGCTGGTGCAGCAGGGCGCGGCCCTGCTCGACGTACGCATGCCCGAGGAGCACGCCCAGCGCGCCATCGACGGCTCGCTGAACGTGCCGCTCTACCGCCTGCGCGAGGACGTGGGCGGCGTGCTCGAGGCCGGCAGCCGGGTGGTGGTGTACTGCAACACCGGCGAGCGTTCGGCCGCCGCGGCCTTCGTGCTCAAGCGCCTGGGCTACGAGGTGAGCGCGCTGCACGGCGGCTTGGGAGCGATGCTGCGCCTGCTCGCGGCGCAAGCCCCCGCCTGATTTTCCTGAAGGCGCTCCTGCAGCGGGGGGTCAGCGGCGGATCGGGCGCACCTTGCCGCCGATGATGACCTCGTCGGCCGCGCGCGCCGCGAACAGGCCACAGGTGACCACGCCCGGGATCTGGTTGATCTTCGCTTCCAGCGCCACCGGGTCGGCGATGCGCCAGTGGTGCACGTCCAGGATCCAGTTGCCGTTGTCGGTGACCACGCCCTCGCGCCACACCGGCTGGCCGCCCAGCGCCACCAGCGCCCGGCCGACCAGGCTGCGCGCCATCGGGATCACCTCCACCGGCACCGGGAAGGCGCCCAGCAGCTCGACCTGCTTGGCCTCGTCGATGATGCAGACGAAACGCTCGGACGCCTGGGCAATGATCTTCTCGCGCGTCAGCGCCGCGCCACCGCCCTTGATCAGGCGGTTGTGCGGGTCGCACTCGTCGGCGCCGTCGACGTAAAGCTTCAGCGGCCCGACCGCGTTGAGGTCGAGCACCGGGATGCCGTGCGACTGCAGCTGGCGCGTGCTCTGCTCCGAGCTCGACACCGCGCCTTCGATGCGGCCCTTCATGCGGGCCAGGCCGTCGATGAAGAAGGCCACGGTGGAACCGGTGCCCACGCCGACGACGGTGCCGTCCTCGACGTATTCCAGGGCCTTCTCGGCGGCCAGTTTCTTCTGTTCGTCGCGGGACACGGCGCTTACTCCATCGAAAGGATGCGTTTGAACTGGCTGGCGCCCACCGGCAGCACCGACAGGCGGTTGCCGCGGCGGAGCAGGGCGAAATCGCCGAAATCGTCGGCGCGCGCCTTCATGTCCTCGAGCGAAACGGTGCGCTTGAACTTGCGCACGAAGCGCACGTCCACCAGCCACCAGCGCGGCTCTTCGCGCGTGCTCTTGGGGTCGTGGTAGTCGGACTTGCGGTCGAACTGGGTCGGATCCGGGTACGGCGTCGAGGCCACTTCCGCCAGGCCCACCACGCCGGGCACGGCGCAGTTGGAGTGGTAGAACAGGATCGGGTCGCCGACCTTCATGTCCTTGAGCATGTAATTGCGCGCCTGGTAGTTGCGCACGCCGGTCCAGGGCTCGGTGGCGACGCGCTCGAGCGCGTCGATCGAGAACTCGTCGGGTTCGGATTTCATCAGCCAGTGTTTCATGGCCGGCATTATCGCCCGAACGAGAGCCACTCGCGCTCGGTGGCCAGCGCGTCAAGGCCTACGTCCCAGACCTCGGCGGCCAGCGCCGGCACTTCCTGGCAGCCGTAGGCCACGCCCACCAGCCAGGGCGGGCCCGGCCGCTCGCGGCGGAAGGCGAAGCTGCGGTCGTAATAGCCGCCGCCCATGCCCAGGCGGTTGCCGGCGCGGTCGAAGCCGAGCAGCGGCACCAGCGCGAACGCCAGCTGCGAGGGACCGAGCGTCGAGGACGGCGCCACGTCGGGCTCGGGAATGCCGTAGCGGTTGTTCACCAGCGCATCGCCGGGCCGCCAGGGCGCGAAGCGCAGCTGCTTGCCCGGCTGCAGCACCGGCAGGCACCAGACTTGCCCCGGCGCCAAGCGCAGCTGCACCGAATGCAGGGGCAACTCGCCGCCCACGGCCCAGTAGCCGCCGACGTAGCCGGGCTCGCGGAATTCAGGGCGCCCGGCCAGGCGGCGGGCCACCGCGTCGGCGGCGGCCAGGCGTTCGCCGGGGGCGAGCGCGGCGCGGCGTGCCCGCAGCTGGCTGCGCAGTTCGGGGCGCGTTGCGTTCAAGAAAGAGCCTCCACCATGCCGATGCGTGCGAAACGACCTTGATCCCTGGGATCAAGTGGGTACCCGTGCCATCGCTTCAGGCTTTCCGCAACAGGGCGGACATGCACACCACTTTGGCAGCGGATTCCCGTGTCGTGTTTATGGGACAAGGCGAATGTTAGGCACGCTGTCGGACACGGCAGAGGGCTGGCCGCGATTATAGGCCCGCTGGCGTAGGAAAACGTGAACCTCAGCGCGGTGCGTCGAACAGCCCGTCGAGCTTGCGGTTGAGCTCGCCCAGCACCTGGCCCAGGGCCTGGTCGCGCTGGTCGGCCTGCGCCTTGAGCTGCAGCAGTTCGTGCGCGAGGTTGAGCGCGGCCAGCACCGCCACGCGGTCGATGGCGGCCATGCGGTTGCCACCGCGGATCTCGCGCATGCGCGAATCGACCAGGTGCGCCGCGGCGGTGAGGCCCTCGCGCTCGCCCGGCTCGACGCCGACGGTGTACTCGCGGTCGAGGATCTTGACGTTGACCGGCTCGCTCACGCGTTGTGCTCCAGGGACTTGAGGCGGGCGATCATCGCCTCGACCCGCGAGCGGGCCTGCTCGTTCTTGTTCAGCAATTGCGCGCGTTCGGCCACCAGCTGCTCCTGCCCCTGGCGCAGGCTGCGGTTTTCCTCCAGCAGGCGGCGGTGCTGCTCGGCCAGGCGCTCGAAGCGCTCGGCCAGGGCCTGGAGCTGGGCAATGGGGTCGTTCGGGCTCATCGCGGCCACCTTAGGCGGGGCGGGTCGGGGGGTCAATACGGCGCCGGGATGGCCGCCACGGTGCCGGGCTGCCAGCTGCGGATGAAGGCCAGGCAGCGGTGCGCGTCCAGCGGCGGGGAGAGCCAGAAGCCCTGGATCTCGTCGCAGCCCTGCTCGCGCAGGTAGCTCAGCTGCTGCTCGCTTTCCACGCCCTCGGCGATCACGTTCAGGCCCAGCGAGTGGCCCATGGTGATGACCGTGGCGGTGATCGCCTCGTCGTCCGGGTCCTTGGTCAGGTCGCCGATGAATTCCTTGTCGATCTTGAGCGTGTCGATCGGCAGGCGCTTGAGGTAGACCAGCGAGGAATAGCCGGTGCCGAAGTCGTCGATGGCCAGGGTGACGCCGATCTTGCGCAGTTCGTTGAGCACGTGGGTGGTCTGCTCGGCGTTCTGCATCACCATCGACTCGGTCACTTCGAGGTCGATGCGGTTGGCCGGCACGCCCAGCTCGGCGATCAGCCGGCGCAGCTGTTCGGGCACGTTGCCGCGCAGCAGCTGCAGCACCGAGACGTTGATGCCGATCGAGATGTCGTTCAGGCCGTGGGCGCGCCAGCGCTTGAGCGTCTGCAGCGCTTCTTGCAGCACCCAGTCGCCGATCTGCAGGATCAGGCCCGATTCCTCGGCCAGCGGCACGAACACCGTGGGCGGGATCTCGCCCAGCTCGGCGCTGTTCCAGCGCAGCAGCGACTCGACGCCGGTGATGCGGCCGTCGGCCAGGGCCATGCGCGGCTGGTAGACCAGGCGGAACTCGCCGCGGTCGATGGCCTTGCGCAGCGAGGCCAGCACGGTGGCGCGCCGGCGCGACTCGGCGTCCATGGTCTCGTTGTAGATCTGGTAGGTGTTCCGGCCCTCGGCCTTGGCCTGGTACATGGCCGTGTCGGCGAACTTGAGCAGGTCGGTCGGCACCAGCGCGTGGTCGGGGTAGAGGCTGATGCCCAGCGACGGCGTGATCGACACGTCGTGCCGCTCGTCCACTTCCAGCGGCATGGTGAAGGCGGTGAGGATCTCGCGCGCCATGCGCTCGACCGCCGGCAGCGACTCGACGTCCTCGAGCACCACCGTGAACTCGTCGCCGCCCAGGCGCGCGACCGTGTCGGACGCGCCCACCGTGGCCTGCAGGCGCGTGGCCGCGGCCTTGAGCAGGCGGTCGCCGGCGGCGTGGCCGAGCGAATCGTTGATGTCCTTGAAGCGGTCGAGGTCGAGGAAGAGCACGGCCACGCGGGTGTCCTGCCGGCGAGCGCGAACGATGGCGCGGCCAAGTCGCTCGGAAAGCAGGGCGCGGTTGGGCAGGCCGGTGAGCGTGTCGTAGTTGGCCAGGTAGCGCAGCTCCTGCTCGGCGCGCTTCTTGTCGGTGATGTCGTTCACCACCGCCACGAAGTGGCTGCGCAGGCCCATGGCGTCGCGCACTTCGCTCATCTCGATCCAGCCGAGGAACTCCTCGCCGTCCTTGCGCTTTTGCCACATCTCGCCGGCCCAGTGGCCGGTGCGCTCGAGCACGTCGCGCACGCGCCGGTAGAACTCGGCGCTGTGCTGGCTCGAGTCGAGCAGGCGGCTGTTCTGGCCGATCACCTCTTCCTCGCTATAGCCGGTGATGCGCGAGAAGGCCGGGTTGACCGAGATGAAGCGGAAGTCGAGGTCGATCACCGCCACCGCCTCGCTCATCGAGCGCAGCACCTCGAGCGCGACGCGGCGCTCGCGCTCGGCGCGGCGGATGGCGGTGATGTCGCGGGCGGTGCCGGCCATGCGCAGCGGGTTGCCGGTTTCGTCGCGCTCGACCACCTTGCCGCGCGAGCGCACCCAAACCCACTCGCCGCGGGCATTGCGGATGCGGTGCTCGGACTCGAAGGTGTCGGTGTGGCCGACGATGTGCTCCTGCAGCAGCTTCTGCACCCGCGGCAGGTCCTCGGGGTGGATGGACTGCGTGCGCCAGTCGTCGGTGCTGAGCTGTTCGCGGCTGCCCTGGCCCAGCAGCTGGTTGGCGCCCAGGCGGTAGAGGCTGTTGGCGGGGATGTTCCAGTCCCAGAACTCGTCGCCCGAGCCCCAGAGCGCCAGGTTCAGGCGCTCCTCGCGCTCGTGGATCTCGGCCAGCAGGGAGGTTTCCTGGAGGCGGCGGTGGGTCCAGACCCGCCAGAGCAGCCAGCAAAGGAAGAGCGCGATGGCCAGCAGCACCAACTGCACGATGCCGCTGCTGCCGATTCCCATGCCGGGCGACTGGGCCGCGCAAAGGCCCGGAGCCCCCAGGACGGGGAGGATCCAGCCAGGGCCGGGCAGGCCAGCGCGATGTGCCGACAGCGTCATTGGCCCCGGTGGTTCCCTGTGATTCCCCTGAACACCGGGAGTGTAGGGTGGCGCTAACATCGCCACAAGCGGCGCGCCGGCGCTTGCTAGACTAGCCGCATCCCCAGTCCGGCCTTTCCGATGACCCCAGTCCCGCTGCCCACGCACGCCCAGGTGGCCGCCGAACTCCAGGCCCTGGAGGCCTCGCTCGAACCCTCCGAGTTGCACGGCTCGCTCTGCGGCTACCTCTCCGGTGGCGGCAAGCACGACCGGGCGGGATGGTTCGCCGCGGTCATGTCCGACCCGCTCCTTGCGCCACCGGTCGTCGATGGCGCCCTGGACCTGCTCTACCAGGCCAGCACCGGCCAGCTCGAGAGTCCCGATTTCGGTTTCGAGCTGCTGCTGCCGGCCGAGGAGGCCCCGGTGGCCGAGCGCGGCGACGCCCTGCTGGCCTGGTGCCGCGGCTTCCTCGGCGGCTTCGGCCTGGCCGCGGGCGCCAGCCCGCCGCTGTCGGAGGATTCGAGCGAGGCGCTGGCCGACATGGCCCGCATCGCCGGCAGCGACCTGAGCTACGACGAGCCCGAGGCCGACGCCGAGGCGCTCGAGGAGGTGTCCGAGTTCGTGCGCGTGGCGGTGATGCTGCTGCACAGCGACTGCGTGCTCGGCCCGCGCCACCGGCGCAAGCTCAACTGAGGCACGCATGATCAAGCCGGCCGAGTTCGCCCGCCGCCGCAAGCAGCTGATGCGCATGGCCGATGAGGACGCCATCCTCATCCTGCCCAGCGCGCCCGAGCGCGTGCGCAGCCACGACACCCACTACCCGTACCGCCAGGACAGCGACTTCTGGTACCTCAGCGGCTTTCCCGAGCCCGAGGCGGTGCTGGTGCTGGTGCCGGGCCGCAAGCACGGCGAGGTGCTGCTGTTCTGCCGCGACCGCGACCCCGAGCGCGAGGCCTGGGACGGCCCGCGCGCCGGGCCGGAGGGCGCGGTGGAGGCCCATGGCGTCGACGACGCCTACCCGATCACCGACCTCGACGAGATCTTGCCCGGCCTGCTCGAGGGCCGCTCGCGGGTGTACTACCACTTCGGCCGCGACACCGAATTCGACCTCAAGCTGATCGGCTGGGTGAACCGGGTGCGCTCGCAGGTGCGCCACGGCGCGCAGCCGCCGCACGAGTTCCTGGAGCTGGGCCACCTGCTGCACGAGCTGCGCCTGTTCAAGAGCGCGGCCGAACTCAAACTCATGCGCCACTCTGCCGGCATCGCCGCCCAGGCGCAGCTGGCGGCCATGCGCGCCACCCGCGTCGGCGGCTTCGAGTACGAGGTCGAGGCGGCGCTGCAGTACACCTACCGCCGGCACAACGCGGTGGCGGCCTACGAGCCCATCGTCGGCGCCGGCGCCAATGGCTGCGTGCTCCACTACCGCGCCAACAACGCGCCGCTCAACGACGGCGAGCTGCTGTTGTGCGACGCCGGCGCCGAGTACGCCGGCTACGCCTCCGACATCACCCGCACCTGGCCGGTGAACGGGCGCTATTCGAAGGAGCAGCGCGCGCTGCACGACATCGTGCTGGCCGCGCAGGCGGCGGCGATGGAACAGGCTCGGCCGGGCCGGCCCTGGATCCTGGGCCACGAGGCCGCGGTGGAGGTGCTCACCGAGGGCCTGCTGTCGCTGGGCCTGCTCAAGGGCTCGCTCAAGTCGGCGCTGTCATCGGGCGCGTACAAGAAGTTCTACATGCACAAGACCGGCCACTGGCTGGGCCTGGACGTGCACGACGTCGGCGAATACAAGGTCGCCGGCGACTACCGCGAGCTCGAGCCGGGCATGGTCTTCACCATCGAACCCGGCCTCTACATCGCCCCGGGCACCAAGGGCGTGCCGGCCAGGTGGCAGGGCATCGGCATCCGCATCGAAGACGACGTCGCCATCACCAAGGACGGCCACGAAGTGCTGACCAGCGCCGTCCCCCGCGACACCGACGCCATCGAAGCCGTGCTGGCGGACCGCTAGGGTCTTGGCCACGGATGGACTCCGTGGCCAGAAGAGCCCTCACATGTCGTGCTTCGCGACATCCATGCCGAGGGACTGGTAGTGCTTCCAGCGGGCGCGCAGGGGGCCGCGGGCGGATTCGTCGGCGGGGACGACCTCGAGCACGCGCTCGAAGCCGGCGGGCACCGGTTCGTCGCGCAGGTTCAGCACCAGCGGCCGCATCGGCGGCGACTGTTCCGGGGGCGCGATCAGGACCTCGACTTCGTCCTCGTCCTCCTCCGCGCCGGCGATCTGGTGCGGCAGGAATTCGTCCGGGTCGAAGGACCACAGCAGGTCGTCGAGTTCCTCGGCCTGCGCGGCCGAGGACGCCAGCACGAGCAGCGGCTGGCCGGCGTGCACGGCCTTGCGGGCCAGTTCGCACACCAGCAGCAGCGGCTGCTCGCGGAAGCGGGGCTTGCCGATCAGGTAGAAATCGGCGCGCGCCACGTCAGCCGGCCTGGTCGATCAGCCACTGCGCCAGCAGGCCCACCGGGCGGCCGGTGGCCAGGCCCTTGCGGCCCTCGGCGTTCGACACGCCGGCGATGTCCAGGTGCGCCCAGCGCTGGCCCTCGGTGAAGCGCGCCAGGAAGCAGCCGGCGGTGATGGCGCCGGCCGACTTGCCGCCGATGTTGTAGACGTCGGCGAAGCCCGACTCGAGCTGGCTCTGGTACTCGTCCCACAGCGGCAGGCGCCAGGCGCGGTCGTAGACGTGCTCGCCGGCCGCCAGCAGCTCGCTGGCCAGGTCGTCGTGCTTGCTCATCAGGCCGGCGGCATGCTTGCCCAGCGCGATCACGCAGGCGCCGGTGAGCGTGGCCACGTCCACCGTGGCCTGCGGCTCGTAGCGCTGCACGTAGGTGAGCGCGTCGCACAGGATCAGGCGGCCCTCGGCGTCGGTGTTGCCGACCTCGATGGTCTTGCCCGACATCGAGGTAAGGATGTCGCTCGGGCGATAGGCGTCGGCGTCGGGCATGTTCTCGACCGCCGGCACCACCATCACCACGTTCAGCGGCAGCTTCATGCGCGCGGCGGCCAGGAAGGCGCCGAACACGCCGGCCGCGCCGCACATGTCGAACTTCATTTCCTCGATGCCGCCCTGCACCTTGAGATTGATGCCGCCGGTGTCGAAGGTGATGCCCTTGCCCACCAGCGCGTAGGGCTTGGCGTCGCCGGCGCCGTTGTAGCGCAGCACGACCAGCTTGGGCGCGTTGGCCGAGCCGCGGCCGACGGCCAGCAGCGAGCCCATGCCCAGCTTCTCCATGTCGGCGCGCTCGAGCACCTCCACCGTGACGCCCTCGTTCTCGGCGGCGATGCGGCGGGCGGTGTCGGCCAGGTAGCCCGGGTTGCAGATGTTCGGCGGCAGGTTGCCCAGCTCGCGCGCGAGTTCGACGCCGGCGGCGATGGCGACGCCGCGCGCCAGCTCGTTCGCCAGGCCCGCGTCGGCGGCCACGTCCACGGCCTTCAGGCCCTCGGGGTCCTTGGTGCTGCGGGTGTGCGTGTAGGCGTAAGCGGCGTGGTCGGCGGCGACCACCGCCTGGCGCACGCTCCAGGCCGCGTCGCGGCCGGCCACCGGCACTTCGGCCAGGGTCAGCAGGGCGCGGCGCACCGGCCCGGTGCGCAGTGCGCGCACCGCGTCGCCGATGGCCTTGAGGTAGGCCGAGGCACCGAACTTGCCGGCTTCGCCCAGGCCGGCCACGAGCACGCGCGGCGCCTTCACGCCCGGCAGGTCGTGCAGCAGCGCGGTGCGGCCGGCCTTGCCCGACAGGTCGCCGCGCGCCGCGAGGGCCGCCAGCTTGCCGCCGGTGGCGGTGTCGATCGCCTGGCCTGCCGGCGTGAAGCTGCCATCGGCGAACAGGCCGACGATCACGCAATCGTGGTCGGCAGTGGCGGAGTCGGGGCGGTTCAGGCGAAATTCGAGGCTCATGGTCGGGTCACCGTTACAATTCACAAACCCCGATTCTAGCAAGCCCACCCACCCCGGACCCCTGGCGCCCCCGAATGCTGCTCATCGAGCGTTACCTGTTGCGCCAGTTCGCCCAGAGCGTTGCGGCCGTTGCCGTGGTGCTGCTGCTGGTCGGGCTCGGCGGCCTGCTGGTGGACCTGATGAGCGAGATCGCGCGCGGCAAGGTGCCCGCCGGGCTGCTGATCTCGCAGCTGGGCCTGCGTTCGGTCCAGGTGCTGCCGATCCTGCTGCCGCTGGCGCTGTTCATCGGCCTGCTCATGGCCATCGGTCGCCTCTATGGCGAGAGCGAGATGGCCGTGCTCTCGTCGGTGGGCCTGGGCCCGCGCCAGCTTTGGCGGCCCCTGGCCGCGGTGGCGCTGCCGGTGGTGGCCATCATCGCCATCGCCTCGCTCTGGGCCGCGCCGGCCGGCGCGCGCCTGGCCCAGCAGATGGTCGAGGACGCCAACCGCAGCTTCCTGGTGGCCGGCCTCGAGGCCGGGCGCTTCATTGAATTGCCGGGACGCGCCGGCGTGCTGTACGTCGAGAGCATCGACATCGAGGGCTCGCGCTTCGGGCGCATGTTCGTGCAGTCCGAGCGCGAGGGCCGGCTCGACGTGGTCACCGCCCGCGAGGGCGAACTGCTGCTCGAGGGCGACAGCGGTCGGTTCCTGCTGCTGCGCGACGGCTTTCGCGTCGAGGGCGACCCGGGCCGCGCCGATTTCCGCCTGATGCGCTACGCCCAGAACGAACTGCGCGTGCCCGATCGCGAGCCGGAAACCGACGCCGACAAGCTCGAGGCCGTGCCCACGCTGGCGCTGCTGCCGCCGGAAACGCCGCAGGCCGCCGCCGAACTGCACTGGCGCATCGCCGCGCCGCTGGTGGCGCTGGTGCTGGCCCTGATGGCCCTGCCGCTGGGTCGCGGCGAGCCGCGCCAGGCCCGTTATGGCCGCCTGCTGGCCGCGCTGCTGGTTTACATCAACGCCATGATCCTGATGCTGCTGGGCAAGGGCTGGCTGGCCACCGGCGTGCTGCCGGCCTGGGCCGGCCTGTGGTGGCTGCTGCTGCCGCTGGCGCTGGTGGCGCTGTGGCTGTACGCCGTGGACGGGCGCCTGCGTCGCCCGCGTGGAGCCACGGCATGATCCTGCGCCCCGGCCGGCTCGACCTGTATGTGGCGCGCGCGGTGCTGCTGGCGGCACTGGGCACGTGGGCGGTGCTGCTGTCCTTCGACCTGGTCAGCGCCCTGGTGGGCGAACTCGACGAAGTGGGCGAGGGCGGCTACACGCTCAGCCACGCGCTGCTGTACACGCTCTACACCCTGCCGCGCCGCGCCTACGAGCTGTTTCCCACCTCGGCGCTGATCGGCACCGTGCTGGGCCTGGGCGGCCTGGCGGCGCGCTCGGAGCTGACCGCGATGCGCGCGGTCGGCGTCTCGCGCCTGCGCATCGGGCTGGGCGCGCTGGTGTCGCTGGGCCTGATGGCCGGCCTGATGGTGCTCAATGCCGAGACGGTGGCGCCGCAGGGCGAGCAAAGCGCGCAGGCCGTGGCCACCTCGGCCAAGTCGGGCGACGTGGTGATGGCCCGCGTTTCCGGCCTGTGGGCGCGAGACGGCCGCACCTTCCTCAACGCCCGCGACGGCCAGCGCCGCGAAGAGGCCGGGCGCTCCTGGACCGAGCTGCAGGGCGTGCGCCTTTTCGAGTTCGACGAGGCCGGTCGCCTGGCCTCGCTGGCGGTGGCGCGGTCGGCCGAGCACCGCGACGGCTTCTGGACCCTGCACGAGGTGCGCCGCACCCGCTTCGGCGAGCGCGAGGCCACGGTCGAGGAGGCCGGCACCGAGCGATGGGAAACCACGCTCGGCGAGCAGGTGGTCTCGGCCGCGGTCACCCGCCCGCGCTACCTCTCGAGCCGCGAGCTGCGCCGCAACATCGACTACCTCGAGCGCAACGGCCTGGACGCCAAGGCCTTCGAGAACGCCTACTGGGCGCGCTGGTTCTATCCGCTCAACGTGGCCGTGCTGTGCCTGGCCGCGCTGCCCTTCGCCTTCGGCTCGCTGCGTTCGGGCGGCTTCGGCAAGCGGCTCTTCGTCGCCGTGGTGATCGGCGTGGCCTACCTGCTGGCGCAGCGCCTGGTGGTGAGCCTGTCGGACGTCTACCGCTTCGACGCGCGCCTGGCCTACCTGCTGCCGCCGGTGGCGCTGCTGGCGGTGTGCTGGGGCCTGTTCGGCCGCCGTAGCTAGGGCTCGAGCCGCACCAGCACGGTGCCGCTGGCCAGGTCATGCCAGGTGCGGCGCTCGCGGTCGATGAAACTCCACAGGAAACCCAGCCCGCCCGCGGCCAGCGACAGCGTTGCCACCGCGTAGCGCAGGGCCAGCGCACGCGGCGCGGCGATGCGGCCGTCGGCCGCCAGCACCTTCAGCCGCCAGGGCCGCATGCCCAGGGTCTGGCCGCCGCGCTTCCAGGAGAGCAGCGCGTAGCCGCCGGTGACTGTCCACAGCAGCAGGAATTCGGCCCAGGCCCACGCGCTGCCCGGGGGCACCGGCTCGCCGCCGCGCACCAGCAGCATCAGGCCGGCGGTGGCGAACCACAGCGCCAGCACCGGGAAGAAGTCGTAGACCAGGGCCAGCAGGCGCCAGCCGAGATGGGCCGGGCGCGCGGCCAGGGCGGGGGACGGTTCGGACATCGGCACAGCATAGCCGGCGCCCGCGGCCATCGCTAAGCTGCAGCCATGCCCGCCCGTCCCGCCGATCGCCGCG